>JGI24913J38484_100058_pt1 | contig 33591 bp, 31 predicted proteins | sample LinPfosmplate1_FD_38484 | JGI IMG/M metagenome (IMG submission 38484)
GAGCTCGGTACCCGGGGATCCCACTCCAAACGTGCTTGAACCGATATTTATATTTAGGATCAGTTTGGAGGTAGAGCTGCATCAGGCGTTCAAAGCGGTCGCCTTTATCACGTTCGGAAAAAGCTATTTTGCGGTATCTCTCGAGTATATTGTTAAAGCCCATGCTATCGATGTTATTTAATTCTTGAGTTAGATGAAAATCTTTGAGTTAAGTGTCTAAGTAATTTGATTTCCAAATTTAGGTTTTATTTTGAAGTGGGAAGGTTATGGGTCGGATTAAATGAGTCAACGTAAATAATCTATGTAAGGCTATGGATAACGATAAGTTAATCTCTGAACTGCATTCGATTTTTCACTGCAGGTAACTTTTCCTTTAAAGCAAGGATATACCCCGTAACTGAAATGAATAAGTGCCGACAGGCAACTTTTCATTGAGGTGAAGGAGGAAGCCCCCTGCAAGGGTGGAGACCTTATAAGGGTTCTCGTCGCACCTCATACTTCCAAACTTTTTTTGATTGCAGTGTGTGCTCAATTATGATTAAAATATAACCTCTTATGTCTCTTAAATACAATTACATAACATACAATAGTTATATAAGTTATATATATGCTATTTTCTTTTACTCTAATTATTAATAGAATATTTATAATGTAAGTATAACTTTTGCAACTAATTCAGCATAATGTACTGTAGGACTTTACCTTATGAGGTTACAATTAATAATTTACGGCTTAAATTTATTGGACGATTTATAGTTCCTGATAACTTGTTCCTTTGATTTCAGTATTAAAGCAATTTCCTTTATGCCAAAGCCTTTTTTAAGTAAAGCAATAGCTTTTTCCTTTTTAGTCTTTGCATTCATTGTCCCAATTATATTATTCAGTTCTTCTATAATTGAAGTTTTACTACTGATAAACAAGTATGATTCGTAAAAATAGTTAATTAACTTTTTCGTATTCTCAACTGTTTTAATGGAAATTGATCCTGGAAGTTCATCATTTGCATTTAGTAATTCAAGGTTTAAGGCTATACGGTGAAAGTATGTTCTGAGTTTACTCAAATATTGTTCATCCGCAACTGCAATATCCTTTCTTTGTTTTTTTATTATTTCATGATCAAATTGCTGCATTCTTACTTTTGCTTCTTCAGAATAGCACAAATATTGTGGAGTCTTTTTATTATTTCTATAAACTTTCATCATTTTATCTTCAAATTTTCTTATCACATCTTCATATTGCTTTATAGTTTTCTTGTCAATTTCATTATCGTCTAATGGTTTCAATGGTGCATCAGAATAAAGATAAAGTAAACGATCAGAAAAACCGTTAAAAGTAGTAGTACCATTAGAAAGGTAGCCTTGCAAAATCACAGGTTGAATCCCTCCTATTATTGGAATATTTGGCAATGAAATTACTTCAAAACCTCTCGAAATAGTGTCTGTGTCGACCTGATCACCATCCCATATACCTATCCAAATTGCCTGATCATTACTATTCTGTTTGTATTTATTCATGTTACCGAACCAACTTGAAAGCTCATTTTTGTGAATACCGATACCAAACTGATTCTCTGCGTGTCTTCTAAACAGTGCTTCAATAGTAAACTCATTAAAGATATGCCGCTCTATTACAGGTTCTTCCGTTTGAACTTTATCTTCTTTTTTTAGCTTATTATATTGATCTTTTAGCTCGACATACTGATTGTATTTTTCTATGTCTATTTTTATTACCGGTTTTAAGGTCATTTTAAGTGGAGGGGTTTTCAATGTTGCAGGTCTACCAACCTGCACAAGCCATAGCATAGCAGGCTCTTCCCATCCTGGTTTAATTCTAATTCTGTATGAGTTGCCTACAAGAGTAGATGTTACAAAAAGAAACCCTCCTGCCATAAATTCATAAGGGTAACCAAATGAATCAAAAGCTTCCTTAGCAAGGTCTCTAAACGTTTCAGGAAATACTTCTATTGGGAACTTTGGGATTGTTCTTTCTGAACTATTATCATTATCAAAGTTATTATTATCTTTGTGCATAACATATTTTTTTTTGAAATTAATAATTAGGAGTGTATATAGCACTCCTTTTTTATTTTTTACTTCTGGATGTCAGATAATCCGTAGCCTCTTGCTCGATCTCATCAATTGTCTTGATTCTGTACTTTTCCAGGAACTTTTCGAGATCTTCATTTGTAAATACCCATGATTTACCAAATTTAATTCCTGATACTTTTCTCTTAGCCAAATAGGTTCTAAAGGTGGGTACGGCCATTCGACAATATTCTGCAGCTTCAGGCACTGTATATCTTCTTGAAGACATAATTAATTTTGGTTTTACTTGATTGACAAGCAAACTCTCTAACTTCTCTAATTGAAGGCCCTGAATTCTAATTGCTTCGGGTACCTGTTCTAAGGTGGGTTTTCTTTCATTTGATTCCATCACTTTATTTTTTAATTAATAAAGTGCAAGAATAAAACAATAATGTTGTTATCTGATTGTTATTCAGTTGTTTATGATTGTCTCACAATTAAAACAATTAAAACAACTAAGTTTTCTTTATTTTGTTAACTGATGATACTATTCTGTCAATTTCTGCTTTGCAGTTTTCAATTTCAGTTGTATGTGTGGAGTATTTGTATTTATTAGGTCTATCTAAGTAATTGTCTATTGACGTATTTGTACCAATATCAAAATCAAAGTAGTTTCTGATTGAATCATAAAACTCTGCATTTTGCCTCGATACTAATCTTAATATTTTCGAATCTCGATTTGTTAGTTCACTAATTAATAAGGCAATGTCTTTTCCTTTTCGTCCATCAAAAATATTTTTAATCTCTTGTGCTAATTCAACTTGGTTACCAAATTGCAAATATTCATAAAACTCTTTTTTACTTCTTCTACTTCCTTTATTACCATCTTCTGTTCCTCTTTCATCAAAAGACAATTCAACACCAATATCATTAGCATATTTCAATAACTTTACTAAAGACTCATCTATCCACAAAAGCTTCCAGTATTTAACAAAATCATCAATGACTCCGCGTTCTTCTTTTGAATAGTTCTCAAAATCATTATCATCATTATATCTACTAACGTGAAGTAAGTTCAATAGGTCATTTTCATATTCATTTGTTTTATTTGCTATCACATCTTTATATACTATTCCATACTTCTGACAATATTCCGAAATAGTTTCATCACTAATATCTAAGTTTTGCCTAATATACTCCAGCTCAGTCTTGATTTTATTAAAGTAGGCTTTCTGGGAATTATCATTTTGTATCGAAATTACATCCTTGTTTATGCACTCAATGAACACACTACTATTAGCCTGTAATGTTGTAAATACTGCTACTGGTTCAATTAAATAAGTGTGCTCCTTTCTAAGAAAGCTGAAAAAATAATTACATGAATTCATCTTAATATTTTTATTATTTACATCAATCCCAATCTGTCAAATTAGCAACATTACTTTCTCGTTGTTCATCTTCAAAACTCCCTAAATATTTATCAGTAATATCTGGGGAAGAATGCCCTAAACTATCACCTATAAAAGAAGAGGATACCCCTGCCCTTTTCAGAATAGTGGCATATGTATGTCTGGCCCAATATGTACTAATCTTGTGTTCTATTCCAACATTTTCTGCAACACATCTAATGTACTTGTTGCATTGTTTAGTAGTTTGCTTTACAATAGCGTGCTTTTTACCAGGGCTTAATCCTTTTTTAAAAAAAGGAAATATGTAGTTCATTTTAGCTACCGGTTTAGTTCCCCATCGATCAATAATATTTTGAACATCATTTGTTATTACAATCTCAATTTTTTTAGGTTCCTTATACAGCGACTTAGTTTTTGCTCTATAAAATTCAATTTTACGCACCTTGATATTATCATATTTAAGCAAACAAATATCTTTTATGTTAATTCCATTGCACAAATACGAAAAGAGCCAAATATCACGATAAAAATGTTCTTGACTACCTTCTTGAGCACTATAAAGGAATATCTTTTTCAAATCTTCTTTACTTAGTGCTTTTTTAATATTCCTTGGTGCTTGGATTGTATATCCACCTTTTACAGCAAAAGGATAGGGATGATCGTTCAGAAAATTACTATCATCGTTTAAAGCACGGTTATAAATATGTCTTAAAGGTCTTAAATATATACCTATTGTCGAAATACTTCTGTTTTTATTCAACATCCATTGTTCATATTTCTTTAAAAATTCAGGAGTGACTTTTTCAAAAGAAAGGACTTCTCGACCGATAAAATCTTTCAATGATTTCATTGAATTATCATATGTATCTAACGAGCTTAGTTTGTTGTCTGCCTTTAGCTCATTTATTTTATCTTCGTACCAATCAAAAACATTATGATTATTTTTAATTTCCTTTCTTAAAAAAATCTTGTCAAATTTCTTAAATGAAAATTCAGGAATATCAATTATAACATCATGTACTCTTTTAAGTAGTTCATAAATAACAGCTTTATTTTCTTTTAACCCAACACGAGGCTTTGGACCACACATTTTTTTATACTCAATCTCTGTTAAGTTTATACGAGTAGTGTAATACTTTGGGAACCTGTTATGAATGATCCGGATTCTAATAGTGCATGTGTCATCTTTCCTTTTCCGAATATTATCACAAAAAGCGATAAGTGAAACACCTTTACTCTTTAGTTTGCTTTCATTAAATTCAGGATGTGTTAGTACAGGTAAATCCATTTGTAAATTCATAAAATGACTAACAAAATTACTAACAATTTCGATTAAAAACAATATATTATCAATTAATATTTATCAATATGAAATTCTATTAACGCTTTATCTCTCTCTCTTACTGCACCTTACAAACATTATCAATTATCATCAATTAACATAGGGTTATGACTACGGATCAGGAGGTTGCAGGTTCGAATCCTGCCGGGTTCACTTTTTACCCACGCAAATGGCTGCATATCAACAATATGCAGCCATTTTTCTTTTTAGGATATATCTTTTCTTGAACAAGGAATGTACATAATAGAACTAGATACTGATAAAATTAAATCTAGACAAAAATTGATAATAAAATAAAAGCACAGTGCATAACAAAAAATATAATTCATGCCGCAGTTATTGCACACAGAGAAATTATGGTAAATTTGGAGTTAGTGAAACCAAAGAAAACTATTGAATTAAGTGCGGCACGCATCATATTCAAACCGTTATGTATCATAATAAAAAAATGAATCTGAAGATTTACACTACTTCACTATTAATTATCCTTAGTACATTCCTTGTGAATGCCCAAGTCAAAGTCACCGAAGACATAGATTATATTGCTGATTCTTTTTATAGTGATAACAAGGATTTTTTAGATATCTACATGCCCGAAGATAAAAGTGATGTTCCTGTTATTGTTTATTTCCATGGCGGTGCTCTATTAATGGGAGATAAGAGTTGGGGAAAGGACATTGGCCTTAAAGTAGCTGAATCTGGAATTGGCCTAGTTAGTGTCAACTATCGGTTGTCTCCTGATTTTCAACATCCAGCACATTTAGATGATGCAGCAGATGCAACAGCATGGGTAATCAATAACATAGAGAGATATGGTGGAAATCCTCAAAAGATCTATATTGCAGGATATTCTGCAGGGGCATACCTGGCTGCACTCCTTGCAATTGATTTTTCCGTTTTACAAGCCCATGACATCGAGCAATCTAAGATAAAAGGAACTATATTAATTAGTCCTTTTCTTTATGTGGAAGAAACAGCAAAAGTTCGAATCGAAAAAGACTCTATCTACAAAACAATCTGGGGAAATGAACCGCAAAATTGGATAGAAGCATCTGTAACACCCCATATTTTACCTAATCGAGATAATATTTTACTTATCTACGCTGATGGAGACGAGGCCTGGAGAAAAGAACAAAACGAACGATTCGCTGCAGCTATGATAGCTGCGGGTAATCTTCGTGTATTTACAGAAGAGGTACCAAATAGAAATCACCTGTCACTACTCACTGCAATTCTTAAAAATGATGATAGTATTATAAATCTGATGAGTGACTTTGTGATGAAAGAATAATATTTGCCAAATTACATAACATTAGATATTAGACCTTTTTTTATCTTTGATAGTCTAACAACAATAAATTCACAAACAAACATGACAATAAAGAACTTTGTAGTAGTGTTTTTACTGTTTATTTGCTTTGGTAATAAAGCATTATTTTCTCAGCAAACGGTCGGATTATTCTCTAATACAATTGACTCATATAATGGATATACATTATTCGCTCCAATGTTTAGTACAACCACTTATCTAATTGATAATTGTGGTGAAAAAGTACATAGTTGGAATTCTGCATATAAGCCTGGCATTTCAGTATATTTCTTAGAAGACGGAACTCTATTGCGAACAAGAAATACAAAAAATTCAACTTTTACCGCTGGTGGCTCTGGAGGAGGAATTGAAATGTTAGATTGGAATGGGAATGTTATTTGGGATTACACCATTTCCTCTGCAACAGAATGTCAGCATCATGATATTGAATATTTACCAAACGGTAATATATTAGCCATTGTTTGGGATTCTAAAACTCAAGCCGAAGCTATTCAAGCAGGCAGAACAACATCAGGTAGTACTCTTTGGTCAGAAAAAATAATTGAGATTCAACCTGATTTAGTTAATGGTGGAGGAACAATAGTATGGGAGTGGAAAGCTTGGGATCATTTAGTACAAGATTTTGATAATACAAAAGACAATTTCGGAACTGTTTCTACTTCTCCTGAATTGTTAGATGTTAATTTCACTTCAGGAAACCCAACAAATGAGGATTGGCTTCATATTAATTCTATTGATTATAACACTACATTTGATCAAATTATATTAAGCAGTCATAGTTTTAGCGAAGTATGGATAATAGATCATTCGACTAGTACAGCACAAGCATCTAGTCATACTGGCGGAACCTTTAATAAGGGTGGTGACTTATTATACCGTTGGGGTAACCCTCAAACTTATGACCAAGGAACTGGAGCAGATCAGCTTCTTTATAAACAACACGATGCTTGTTGGATAGAAGATTCTTACACAGATGGGGGTATGGTAATGATATTTAACAATCAGGCTGGTACACCATCAAACTATTCAGAAGTAAACGTAATAGACCCGCCAGTTGATGTTAATGGAAACTACACTTATTCTGGAACAACATATTTACCGTCTAGCTTCCATTGGATTTACCAAGCTCCTACCCCAACCAACTTTTATGCTTCTCATATTTCTGGAGCTCAAAGATTACCAAATGGAAACACATTAATTTGCGATGGCACTGCAGGTACATTTTTTGAAGTAGATTATTCTGGTAGTACTGTTTGGGAATATGTTAATCCAGTCAGTCAATCAGGTATAATAGCACAAGGTGATCCTGTCATTCAAAACATTGTATTTAGAAGCTATAGATACCCCATAAATTATAACGGGTTTAACGGTCAAACAATAACTCCACAAGGATATATAGAAACTGGGTCAACATATAGTTGCACATTATATCCAACTGGAATAAATGAAAATATAGTTAATTCTGAAATTTCTGTTTATCCAAATCCATTTTATAATCAAATAACTATGGAAGGAAATAAAGCTGAATTGAAAGAAATTATTATTTACAATACTTTAGGACAAAATGTGACAGCACTTACTAAGCAAATTTTGATTAATGTAAATCAAATTATGATTGATTTATCAAAATTAGATACAGGTATTTACTATATAAAAACAAAAACTACCGCCAACAAAGTCTATAAGCAATAGCACTCTCCGAGATGCAACTGCTAATACACAAACCGTTGTGCAGCATTCACAAAATGAAACTGAACAATGAAATCTTATAGAAAAGGATTTAAACTGTAAATTAGCAAAATAATGAAACGTATCGACAGTATTTTATGTGGGATTGTTTGGACTAAAGCACTTAAAAGGGAAAAATAAGTAAAACTCCACTTAATAAATATTAAACTTTGAATCGTAAAACAAAAGCTTATAACTTAAATGAATAAAGTAGATAATTCATCCCAAAAAATTACTAAAAAAAAGTCTCATCCATTTTGGCGATGGTTCTGGCTCACTTTTCTTGTAGTATCTCTTGCTTATGCGTGGTATTCATTTTATGCTCCTTCTAATGATATTGAATGGGTCAACGAAATTACTTCTACTCAGGAACTCACCAAAAGTTCCAGCAAGAACACGCTTATTTTTTTCACAGGAAAATGGTGTTCACCTTGCCAAATTATGAAACGTGAAGTTTTTGCAGACAAAGAAGTTGAAAGGATCATCAATTCACAAGTTACACCAGTAATGATTGATATTGATAACCCCAACACCAAAGAGCTAGTAAAGTATTATAAGGTTAGTGCAACTCCAACAACAATTATTCTCGATTCCCAGGGAAAAGTACTAGATTACACTGTGGGAAAGATTGAAAAAAAGAAATTTCTTGAAATGCTGAAAAATTTTGAACTCCAATAAATAATTTTTAATCGGATAATCAAAATATTAAATTGGAATATGTGGTAAATATATATAATGTATGACAATATGTATAATACCCCACATATCATTGATATCCATATAATGGGATTAGGGGATTTATTTTGTTTAGATGTAAATTCCTATCAAACACACTCTTTTAATCTACAACTTTAAGTATATACTAATATAAAAGATTAACCTTCAGATTTATTAAAATTACTTATATCTATTGATAAAAAATATGAAAGTTGTTATGAAAATTTAAAATTTCTTTTAGAAAAAGGAGATACAGATATTGAAATTTTTAAATTTAATAAAACTGAAAGTGATGGTGTAGAAGTTATTAGATTTTTAGTACCACAAAAAATATCAAATGCCAATAAATTAAAATACTCTGTAAAATATAATTGTGTGCCACCAATTCCAACAATAAAGGCAATTCAAATAATGTAAAGGGTTTTTTCATGTTTGTTTATTTATGGGGTATAGAATTCCTGTAGTGAATACGAAAAATAAGACAATTTAAAAGTTGACAAATTATATTAACTTTAAACTGTTAAATATGAAAAGAAAGAGATTACCCAAAATAGATTGTAAAAGGAATACTGCACAACAATATGTAAATTCAATTGTTTACAATGTATAATATGACAGCCTTGTTTCTAAAACTGCAAAATTCAAATGTATTTTGCTTTTCTCAAAGTGAAAGAATTGCACATTATAACACACAACAGATGCCTATTTATACGACTGAATACCATTGTATTATAATATGATTAAATTATTAAAAATAGGTCTCTTCTTTATAAGTCTTGTGCTTATTTCATATTTATACCTTAAACAAGATTTTGAAAAAACTCCGAAAACAATATATAAGAATGGCTTTATAATAACATTGAATGAATATCAACCATTTGCAGAAGCTATGTATGTCGTAGATGGAAAAATAATAGAAATAGGGACTAATGAACAACTAGAGAAAGACTTACCAAACGAAATAACAACAGTAGACTTGAAAGGAGCTACAGTCTTACCTGGATTTATCGATGCTCACACTCATTTTTCCATTAGTATGTTTCTAGCAGAAATGCATGACTTATCTGGTTTTAAATACAATTCAAATAAAGAAGTTTGGAATGCTTTTGAAAACATAGTTAAAAATACAAATAAGGGTGACTGGATAATCTGTAAAGGCATTGACCCAATATTAATAAAAGATTTGGTTCCTCCATCTATTGAATACTTAGATAAAGTTTCCCCAGAAAACCCAACTCTTTTTTTCAGTCAAAGTCTTCATAATTACTGGGCAAATTCAAAGGCTTTTGAGATTATCGGAATAAATAAAGAAACCCCTAACCCATCTATCCATAGTTATTATGGGAAAGACAAGAATGGGGAACTTAATGGTTTAATCGTAGAACAGCTTGCAATAGAACCATTTTTTGATATACTAAAATCGGAAGTGTTAACACCAAAAATATTAAGTAATACAGCCTCTAAAGTAATGTCTAACTATGCGAAATACGGAAATACAACAATTGTATCAGCCGGAATTACAATTCAGGACAAAAAACCTTTAATACTATTTAAACACCTATCTAACAATGAGCCCTCGCTTCTAGGTAGTTTTTTAGAAAAAATAGGCTATCTACCAAAAAGGAAACAAAATCCTAGACATTTTATCTATATGCGTCATGACATGGCACACCTATTACCTAAGAATAAAAATTATAAAAATGATTTTTATAATATTATTGGTATTAAACATTGGTACGATGGCTCACCATATATTGGGTCAATGTATTTAAATGAAAAATATCTAAATTCAGAACTTTCAAATCATAAATTACATATTCCAAAGAACCACAAAGGAGCTGCATTAATTGAAGAACATGATTTAAAAATTTTCATAAAAAAATATCATAGAGAAGGTTGGCAAATGGCTTTTCACACCCAAGGTGATGCTGCCATTAAAGATGTGATTAATTCTTTTGAAGAACTTGCAGCTGAATTAGATTTTAGCAAATCTAGACATCGGTTAGAACATTGTCTTCTTTTACCTAAAGAGAATATAAATCAAATGAATAGACTAAATCTTACACCTAGCTTTCATATAAACCATTTATATTATTATGGAGATGTTTTAAAATCTAGTTTAATAGGTCAAGAACGAGCGAATAAAATACTGCCACTAGGTTCTGTAAAAAAAAGTGGAATGAGATTTTCATTACATGCCGATCAACCTATGTTTGATAGCCACCCCTTTAAGCTAATACAAACTGCTGTTGAACGTAAAACTATTCTAGACGATACTTTAGGCGCAAATGAAAACATCACAGTTATCGATGCTATTAAAGCAATGACTATAGATGCAGCTTGGCAGATTAATATGGAGGATAAAATTGGTTCATTGGAGAAAGGTAAATATGCTGACTTTATTATTTTAGACAAGAACCCATTAAATATACAAACGAATGAAATAAGTACTATTAGATGCTTAAAGACGTATATAAATGGAAACTTGGTAAATTAAGTATATAAGTTGATAATAAAATGAGTGAAACCATTATTTTAAAAAAAAATCCAAAAATTGAATTCCAACTTCTTCATAATGGATTTAAATTAATTGATAAGAAAACAGAACAAAATTCCGGGTTTTACTATTATTATGATCTCCAATCCATTGAATTAAATAAGGTTTGGTATCCTAGACTAGCCAGTTGGTTAAGAATATTTACATGGATATTAAACGGAGTTCCATATTTTCCAGATGCAGAATCTTATAAAAAAGCTAACATAGTTATTCATTTTGTGAAAACGAAGATATTTATATGGTTAACTGATTCTAATATGGCTGATAAAGCTAAAAGACTAAAGGAGTTATTAGATAAAAAAACTATGGGTAACATCAGCCATATGCAATAGCTGCGTTTCCCCCACCATTGACAAAGTGGATTGTATTCTGAAAGTTTCTCCTTCGGTTCAGCAATCAGAAAAGAGATTCATTAAAATTATATATTTACTAGTAAATTTTTTACTGACGGTTTACAATGTGAAAATAGTAACGTTAACCCTTTTAAAACTGAATATGAGATATATAATAATTTATACGGTAATTACATTTTTACTATTTGCATGTGAAACACCTGCGAATGAACGTGGTGAACACAAAAGTGATTCAATTCAATTCGAGGTGAAATATTTTGGTGCATTAAAAAACATAATGCACAAAGGTGATATCTCAGCTCAAACCGACCTGTCCAACTTTGAAAATATCAAACACCTATACGCTATTGGTGCTCTTGAGAACCTCAAGGGTGAGATTCAAATAATAGACGGCAAATCGCACAATACATTGGTAGTGGATAGTGCAATTAGTTTTGATAGGTCGTTTGATAAAAAAGCCACATTACTGGTGTATGCTACAATTGAAAAATGGAATTATTTCAAAATTCCAGATGAAATAAAAACATATGAACAACTTGAAAATCATATTACTTCTGTTGCCAAAGAAAATGACATAAATATTAATAAACCATTCCCCTTTATGATTGATGGTAATATTGACTCGTTCAATTGGCACGTAATTAATTGGAAAGATGGAGACACAGAACATTCACATGAAAAACATGTCAACTCAGGGCCACATGGTACTGTTGAAAATAGAGATGTTGAATTGATAGGTTTTTACTCTGATTCACATCACGCTATTTTTACACACCACACAACGAATATGCACATACATGTAAAAACACTCGACAACAAAATAGCAGGGCATGTCGATGACTTGACTTTAGGAAAAGGAATGATTTTAAGATTGCCAGGCATATAATAAATAACGATCTTGAGATTAAGTGCAAAATAGTTATTTTTACTAGAATTTCATCTTAAAAACAATACAATGAAATGGCTCTATAACAATTGGTATAAATCAACAATATTCTTAGCTGTTTATCTGTTAATATTTGCACTCATTTATTTGTTTAAGGAAGATTATGCATTATTTCTGATATGGCTACAAACAATTGTCTACTTATTACATCAATTTGAAGAGTATGTTTTACCAGGAGGTTTTGTGAAGTTTTTTAACACAAAACCTTTGGGATCAAAAAGAGATGATTTTCCCCTTAATATAAGATCCTCATTTTGGATTAATATTCCTATCATATTTATTGGATTTCCTCTTTCAGCAATTCTAGCGGGATACGTTAATATTTCAATAGGATTGTGGACTGCCTATTTTTCAATTATCAATGCAATATCTCACGTTGGCATGTTTTTCTGGTTTAAATACAATCCAGGACTTATCGTAAGTTTATTTTTAAATATTCCTATAGGAGTATATACTATCTATTATTTTACTTCTCATAACCTAGCTTCTGTAGATGTAAACTTAGTAAGTTTAGCGATTGGATTATTGATTCAAGCTTCACTTATGGTTTATGGATTTCGTATTCTAAAACCGAAAATCCAAAAAAACAAATAAAATTATTTGCTAACAAGTTACATGATGTCATTGTGTGATGCATCATATACAGAAAAAATCAGCCTCATATCAATTAAATATGTTACAAAGAATACTAAATGTAGAGGAAGTAATTTACTCTTCAAATTTGAACGAAGAAAATTTAATGAGAAGAGTTGAAAATCTCTTTGAGCAAAAATCGTTAGGTCTAGCAGGCAAAATCATAAGCGAGGATGAGTTTACAGCTTATGAAAAATTGATTGTTATTGGTTGGGATATGCCTTATCTTAGAAGAAAGGCTGCTTATTTAAAAGGTAAAATCACCCAAGGAGAAAAAGGAACATTGATAAAGTTAAAAGTATCACCAAATTCCTTTTTGCCAATTTTTGCTATTGTGGCTGCTATAACTGGGGTTATTATTACATTAATAGGGTTATTAAATACCCACGCTGATAAGTTATTCTTAATTTTTGGAATAGCCTTCTTTACGCTGGGGATTGTTTATTATCCTGTAAGCACAATATTAAGAAATCGTCTAAAAAATAAGGTTGCCAAATATTTAAACTTAAGTAAGGTGCAATAACCTCCAAATAAATATTTTTTACGGATGATCTCATTAGTATTTTGGAAGAAACCGAAATACATCACACTGAAAGTAATGGAGAAGCGACTAATGATTTTTAAATATGTTCACATAGTACGTATAGACGAGGTTAAAACATGCTTGATTTTTCACATCAACTATTGCAACATATGAATTTAGATAATATATCCTGATTCATACATCCCATGCATATTTAATAGCATAGTATTCTTTTTTCATCTCAACTTATGACTTAAGTTAAAGACAACATGATTATTTTATTCTTTCCGTAAATAAAATAATTTGGCATATTATTGATATATGACACAATAATATATCCTTAAAAAAAATTGGTTAGTAATGGAGACTCAATCCTTGTTACCACATTTATGCGCTTTTTCATTAAACCTGGCAATGAGCCTCTAATAACACAAAAATAAATCTTTTATACATTAAATAATCGCTAACACTTAATTTATATAAATTCTAAATAACTTTTTATTTAAGTCTATTGGTTCTGATTGAATAAATTGTCTTGATTATAATCTTACTAATTATTAATCAACAAACAATTTAATTAAAGTTGATAAACAAAAAAATCCAGCGGATAACAAAAAAAAGGTAATGGAGTAATAAGCCATATATCACTCATATCTAAGTGCTCTGGCCGGCATAACTCTTGTTATATAAAATGTGGGGATAATAAGAACAAGAAGTGATATTATAAAGGTACCTATGTTTAACATTAAGACATCACTTATATGGAGTTCCATTGGCACATAATCAACATAATATGACTCTGCAGATAGCTTTATAATTCGAAAATAGCTTTGCACATAATAAAACCCAATACCTATAATATTTCCCCAAATCATACCTCGTATAATAACACCGGATGCCTTAATTAGAAATATTTTTCGAATGGATGAATTTGTTGTTCCCAGTGCTTTTAGCAAACCCACCATTGAAGTGCGCTCAATGATAAGGATTAATAATGTTGAAATCATAGTAATTGTGGAAACTATTATGAGTAGGCTTAAAATGACAATAACATTTAAATCCAATAACTCGAGCCAGTTAAATATCTGAGGGTACTCCTCAAAAACACTTACAGACCTTATGTTATATGGAATAGTAGTATACAAATTAAAAGAGACATCTCTTATTTTATCAACGTCATTTACCATAAGCTCAATACTTCCTGCATCAGTTGGATCCCAGTTATTTAATTTTTGGATATGTTTAATATCTCCTATTACATAAACATCATCTATTTCTTCCATTCCAGTGTCATAGATCCCCGAAATGGTAAATTTACGTCCTCTTGCTCTAGCTTGATCCCCATCCACAAACCACATTCGCATATCATCCCCAGTGTTTAGCTCTAATTTTCTGGAAATAGAAGATGATATTAGTACTTCATTGGATTTTATGGAATCATTTAATGATGGAAATAAACCACTACTAATGTTACTCTCAAGAAATGCTTTGTTAAAATTACTATCCACTCCCTTAAGAACCACTCCAAGAATTTGATCCTTTGTTTTCACTACACCTGCTTTGTGAGCAACTTTTTGTATGTGAGTAATTTCATTCTGGGAGTTTAGAATATCAAGTAGTTCTTCGTTAACGTTAATGGCACTCCCCTGCTCACCATAGTTGTTATCAAAAACAACTAATTGAATGTGAGAGGCAAAGTTCATGACCTTTTCACTAATGGAGTTTTTAAACCCCACAACAACGGCAACAGATATAATCATTAGGCTTAGGCCAAGCGCAATGCTTATAGTAGATATTCCAATTACAGGTTTGGAGAGATTCTTTTTATCTCCCGCCTTTAATTTACGTGCTATGAAATACTCGAAATTCAAATTATAAGTTTATTGATGCAAATCTAGACATTTAATATCTATTGTAAACAAAGTGTGAATCCTTAAATACTATGGTATTAATTGTAAATGCTTTTTATATTTTTGAAAATTGATATATAAAAATATAATGATTAGCAGACTAATTAAAATTCATCTTGTAATTCTTTTAAGTATCAACTTAATTAATCATACTTATGGACAGGATAGCCTTTATCTTGTGGATTATAATGAAATAATAACAGGAGCAGATCAAATATTTAAATACACCCCCCAATTAAAAAATAAGAAGGTGGCAGTAGTTGCTAACCATTCATCACTAATTGGCAAAACACACTTAGTAGACACTCTTACTTCTTTAAATATAAATATCAAAAAGATATTTTGTCCGGAACATGGATTCAGGGGTACTGAAGATGCAGGTAAATTAATATCAAATGATGTTGATCTAGAAACAGGAATCCCAATAATTTCACTTTATGGATCACATAAAAAACCAACAATCGATGATCTTAAAGGTATTGACATAATATTATTTGACTTGCAAGACGTTGGAACACGATTTTATACTTATATATCTACCTTGACATATATTATGGAATCATGTGCTGAAAATAGAATACCATTAATTGTACTTGACAGACCAAATCCAAATGGATACTATGTTGATGGCCCAGTATTGCAAAAAGAGTTTGAATCATTTGTTGGACTACATCCTGTTCCTGTGGTTTATGGCATGACAATAGGTGAATATTCTACAATGGTAAAAAATGAGAATTGGATTGAATCTGAAGATGCACTGCAGCTTGAAATTATCGAGCTCCTCAATTATAGCCATAATATGATTGTAAAACTGAACACTAAGCCTTCACCAAACCTTCCAAATTGGGAGTCAATATATCTTTACCCTTCCATGTGCTTCTTTGAGGGTACAATTATGAGCGTTGGAAGAGGTACAAATACTCCCTTTCAGATCTATGGGCACCCCGAGTTTAAAATTGGTGACTACACCTTCATCCCTCAAAGTAATATTGGTGCTTCTAATCCTAAGTATAACGGAGTTTTATGCAATGGTTTCAACCTTACAGAGTATGCTCATAATTATAATTCAAATCCAAGAAGCTTAAATTTAAGCTGGCTGATAAATTCCTACGTGGCAATGGGAAGTAATAACGAATATTTCAATGGTTATTTTAATAAATTGGCAGGTACTGAAGAACTTAAAGAGCAAATAATTGAAGGTAAATCTGAAGATGAAATAAAGAAAAGTTGGCAAGGTGACATTGATGAATTTCTTGATATAAGAGCTAAATACCTCATTTATGACTAAAACAACCAATGATAAATATTATCGCGATGTTGCCGAATATTATGATATCGATGCAAAGCTGGGATTTGAAAAAAGAGCATCTGTAAATAGTAGCTTAGAGAAAATTAGGAATGATTTTAGAAAAATAACATCAAAGTATCCTTTCAACAATGTTCTTGAAATAGGCTGTGGTCCTGGGTTTGACATTGCTTGGTTTGCTCATAATTATCCCAACAAAAAATTCACAGCTGTTGATATCTCATTGGAAATGGTAAGCCTTACAAAAAAGCGTATTGAGGAGGGTAAATACACAAACGCAAAAGTATTACAATCCAATGAAAAAGAGCTAATTGATAAATTTGGGACTGCATCTTTTGATATGATATATGTTTACTTCGGGGCACTAAATACTGTTGAGGACTTGTCAGAAACTGCAGATATTATAAATCAATTACTTACTGAAAAGGGGATTGCTGTTCTTTCATTTGTTAATAAATGGTACATGAGAGAATTAATTGTCCAGATGATCAAACTTAAATTCAATACTGCATTTGCAAGGTTGGGTAAAACCTGGGGAGGATATAGCGTTGACAGGCATCTTAGCTCACACTGTTATAGCCCTTCATTCATTAAAAAGGTATTCAATAAATTTGATTTACTTGAAAATAAAGGCTATAGTATTTTTTATCCACCCTGGTATAACGATCATAAGGTTAAAAACAATCCAAAAAAGGCTGAAATTTTATGGAATAGGGATAAGAAGATTCAGAACTCACCATTATGGGCCATGGGTGAATATACCCTATTTGTATTTCAAAAATAATTGCCTATGAGATTTAGCTTCTCTATGCAATTACCTGTTTACCTATATCACCAAGGGACTGATCAAGGGTTATAAAATTATATCTACTCAAGATCTTTTTCATACCTGTATCAACAACGATATTTGAAAAAAATGCTTCTTTTGTAGCAGTATCTAAACGTGGATAGATGTTTTTATAGTCAGTAATATCACACTTAAACTCTCCCTTTACTTTCTCAATAAATATCTTTTGATATGTTGAATTGGGGTTGAAAATATTATAAATACCACTTCCAACAGAATTATCTGAATACAATGCCATTAACCTAGCTGCATCAATTACACTTAAGATAGACATGTTATTATTTCCATTACCAAACAATGGGATTGAATTATTTTCAATAATATTTTTCAAATAAAACCACTTAAACCAAGATCCGTTACCAATTAACCATGGAAAACGTAGTACTTTAACATTTACACTAGAAGATGAGATAGCTTTTAACAATGGTTTTTCTCCTCGTATATATTGCTTGGAATAAGAAATAGGGTTAATGGGTGATGTTTCATAATGAGGCTTAGTACTATTGCCATAAGCCAAGCTGCCTGATGCAAATAACAAATCAGTTTGAATACCAGAATCCTCAATATTTTTTAATAATCTTGAATTATTGAAATAAGCTATATATCCTGAAATCACTCTGCCGGTTTTTCTAAGCCTAGGCAATGTTGGGCGAGCACAATGAAAAATCTTTGTGGGAGCTATCTCTTTTAGTATATCCGAGTTTAGTGCATTTATTCCACCTCTAATAATATTTAATTTACCTGGACCTTTTATATACGTTTTGTTAACAGTTGCATATATTTTATAGTTAGATTTCACTAACTCATTTAGCAAATGTTTTCCAAGAAACCCTGAACCACCTATGAGTATTACAGACTGCATGCTGGATGTTCTTTAATTAATTTTGAACCTTCTCCATTCAAGGATGATAATATTTGAGACTGGTAGTTTGCAGGATGGTTTTTTGAGATATTTAACTCCGTATGAAATGCTTCATCATATATTTCCATCGGAAAGGATTTTCTTTTCCATTTACGCCTCCACTTTTTATCAGTGACACGCATGAAAAATTTGTTGATAGCATCACCATTAAATATATTGATAATACTCTCTAGAAGTCCTTTAATTTTTTCACCTTTTGATTCCACAATGAAACGGGTATCGTCTTTATAGCTTTCATTTGGCAGGTAATCCACTAGCCAATTATTTTGCAATTTAATACCTCTTATTAGTGATTGATTATAAACGGGTATGAGTGTTACTGTTTCTATTGCAGAGTAGATATTCTTTTGGTCAATCTCCATTGCGGTTTCATCCACAAAATAATTCATACAGTAATAATGTTCATGACCTTTGAGAAAGGTAGCTTTTTTGTATATGTGCAGTAAAGTTCTAGAAATCCAAAGCCTATTTTTACTAGTAACAATAAAGTAATCAATATCGCAATTTTCATCAGCATAATACTTGGATAATGACCCTGATATGGCTATTGATTTAACAAAGGGAAACATTTTTATAATACCAACGAATTTTACAGATTTTCGCAATAAATCTTCAGCCCTGTTATTACCCATAATCCTTTGCTTAGACCAACTGGGGTTTTTATCGATGGTATAATACCCCTCTACTGATTTGTACACATGACCATCTTTTTTCATCTTATTCAAAACAATGTCAACATCCGCAGATTCACACTTAAAACTCAGAAACCGATGAACTTCCGCAGAAGTAAGTGGGTATGAGAATAGACCGAAATATTTCAAAACAAACAAAACAGCATCCTTTAAGCTGGATATTTCATTATTTCTCATTAGACTTAAATATTACTTTAAAAGTTGTTAAAATAAATATTTCTATATCTCCAAGAAACGACCATCTTTTGATATATTCAATATCTGAATTTAATCTATTCTGAAAATTCTCTTTTCCTAAAATCATACCATGGAACCCTCTGACCTGTGCAAGCCCTGTCATACCTGGCTTAACCATATGACGTAAATGATAATTGGGCGAATAATTAGCATATTCAACATTATGACGCAACATATGAGGCCTTGGTCCAACAATGCTCATGTCACCAATCAACACATTGATTACTTGGGGTAACTCATCAATATGACTCTCTCTCAAAATTTTACCAAATTTTGTAATACGTTTATCATTAATTTGAACCTGTAACCTATTTGCATCTTTATTCTTTACCATTGTGCGAAACTTAATACAGTAGAAAGATTTTCTTTTCAGACCTGTTCGTTTTTGAATAAAAAATGCCGAACCTTTGGATTCAATAACTATTATTAAGCTAACTATTGGGAATAGCAATGGTGCTATTAATATAATAAATATTGAGGAAAGTGCAATGTCAAGTGTGCGCTTTATAAATCTATTAAAAGGCTTATTTAATTTACTTTGAATAACTACTTTATTCTGTAATTCAAATACATGATGACCAATATGACTAGTATTATAACCAAAAATCATTCTTATACTTGTGTTCGTTAAAAGGAAAATATGATGAATAATTATGAGACAAAAATAAACTAATCCCAGTTGCCTCGTTATAACTGATTCTGCAATAACACAAAAGAAGCAAATATTTTAAAAATCTTTTAAATAATCTTCACGGCTAGGCATGAAGTCATATTAATCATTGTTAAAAGGGAAGTATGATGAATATATGAGACAAAAATAAACTATGCCTATTTGCCTCTCTAAAACTGACTCTGTTAAAAAGAACAAGAGCAGCAAGATTAGTTCCCCTGCCGAAACGAAAGTTTGTTTTTTTAGCAATAGTATTACTAATAAAGTAATCATTGTAAGTAATGCAAATAGCCCTAATAATCCACTTCTAACAGCAGTTTCAATGTACTGGTTATGGAAATTATAATCTAAATACCCCTTATCTGTATCATTGTTTGACCCTGTATATAGGCCAAAATCCACATATTTTTTATTTAATAATTCCGTAGTCTTATCAATACCAACTCCAAAAAGCCAGGCTTCATTATCATTTAGGATCTCAATGCCAAACCTAGCCTGAATAATACGAAGGTTTAATCCATTTAAAGGACTATCATAATTAAATTTATCATTCATTACAATATCCATTCTAGGATTCAAAAAATCTTGAAACCTTTGTAAAACAGGAACTAGAAGTAACGAGAATGTAATAACCACTATGGGAACTACTAATTTACTCTTGGGCAAGAATGTAAAGAGGTTACGTCGATATTTAAATGCAAGTAAAACTAATCCTGGTAAAAGAATCATTTTGGATGCAAGTAAAAACAGAAGTAGTAATAGGAATATAACGATTGTATATTTCTGAAAACTTGTCGAAAAAGAATCAATTATAATATCCATTCTCAAGAGTGAGATCACAATAAAAAAACTAAAAAATATTGCTCCTGAACTAAATGGTTCAGATAGCTGATGGTATGTGAACACATTTATGTCTTGGGTTTGCGAAAACATCAAAGCAGACTCCCCTATCATTATTATACCACATATTATAATTGCAGAAACTAATGCCTTCAAACTTACCTTGGAAAATTCATTATTATTTATTCTGGACATCATGAACAAAACTGGAAAAATAATTAATGGTAGAAGTTGTTCAATCTCCTTCCAAACTATTAAACTGCTCATGGAACCTCGAACACCAATTAACTGGATTAAAAAAAATAATAGTGCGAAAAAAAAGGGGGTTAGATAACTTTTTGATATAACAACTGGTCTTTTAATAAATTTCAATAACACAACAACTGCCACCAAAACAATGGCAATACTATTTAACCTAATACTTATTGGTAATGTAAACCAAACCAAGGCCCATAGCCAATACTCAAGATTTATTTTTGTATGCAACAGTTTCATATTGTTTGCAAATAATTTGCCAGTTATGATTTTCACTCAATAACTTGAGAGTTTTTTCATTGCTTAATATTTGTAAATCCGATTGTAGTATCGCGGCTAAATCATTGGAAGTTTCAAAATACCTTCCTTCCTCTTGAAGTACATTCCTGTTAAATGGGTTATCATGAGCTATGATTTTACATTTTGCAGCCATCGATTCCAAAAGGGATGGATTCGTTCCTCCTACAGAATGTCCATGGATATAATATCTACTAAAGTGTCTTAGGCTGTCCATTTCTTGCTTGTTGAAATTGCCATCAATGAAAATAATATTTCTATTATTTAAATACCTGGCAACCAGCTCATCCCTAAAATTGGTTCTATTCCCAAAAATAACCAAAGGTCTATTATCATGGCATATTAATTTGGCTTTTATGATCTCTTCAATATTATTCTCAGGTACGATACGAGCAACAACGATATCATAATTACGTTCCTCGAGGGTGTAGGTTTTAAGTATTTCATTGTTAAAACTCTCAGGTATCTCAACACCATATGAGATATTTACAACTTCAGCATTGTAATTATCATGGATATACTCCTCTATGCCCTTATTATCAGCTATTAACACACTACTATTATTTGCGGCTAGTCTTTCGGCATATTTTAGAAACTTTCGTGCTAATTTTGAATACTTGGAACGCCTCCATTCAATACCATCCATATTTGTTATATGAAGAGCCGATTTATCCCATAAACCATGCCATATGGAATCGCTTGTGTATCCCATGTGAAAAATCACATCATGATTCTGGTTTCTGGATTTTATGTTGCTTAAAAAATCATAAACAAATTGGCCAGCAGAACCAATTTTTGATTCAGGATCATAGCTGTATATTAGTTCAACTCCATTCCAGGTTTTAAACCTTGATAGTTGGGCCTTGGAGCAATATACTACTACCCTGTGTCCCATACTAGCTAATCTAGGAGCCAACTCCTGAACAGCCGCCTCATAACCGCCGTATTCATTAGGTATACCTCGTGTTCCTATAAACCCTATGGATAGTTTTCTAGTCAATTCCAAGTACTTTTTTGTAAGCTAACAAAGTTTGGTTAGCAGTGTGTTTCCATGTATAATTTTCAAAAATATATTCTCTAAATGAATAATCAATGGGTTTATTCAATTCTTTTTCCAATGCCATATATATGCTATTAATATCATTGGCATCACAGAAAGATGCTTTTTCTTTGAAATACTCTAGTGTATCACCACCATTTCCAACGACTAGGTTACAGCCCATTGCTCCTGCCTCAAGTGAACTTAGCCCTGTGGTTTCAAACCAACTTGGCAAAGCATGTACCTTGGATTGAGCATAATACTGCAAAAGTTCTTCCTGTGGCCTAAAACTAATAAACTCAACTTTTGAATCAGATATGGAACGACATAGGTCATAATATTTCCTATGGTTTGGTGGGGATTTTCCAATAATCTTTACTTTAACTTTTAGAGTATTCGCAGCCTTTATAAGTCTAAATTGATTCTTGAGCCCGTATATCTGGCCCACACATATAATCTGGTTATCAATCCTATCTACTTTTGGAATCCTAGAGAATATATCAGCATTTATCCCATTTGTGATCACACTAAAATCTTTCTCAATATCATAATCTTTGGCTAACCTATCATACTCAGAATTAGAGTTTGGCAGCAATAGGTCAACTTTTGAGACAATTTTCCTAACTGCTCTTTTATGCCCTAGTATATACTCAGGACTAACAAGATAATCTTGGCTTTTCAAAAATCTATAATTGTTTTTTAGGTATTCTGAGCCATTTTTGCCAGCTACTCTAAAAAACATTTTCTGGATACCCACTCTGCCATATATGTCAAATTCGGAATAATCTAGATAAATAGTACTTAATACTATTGGCTTATTACATTTTGCAATGTGATAAAGGTGGTCAGCGGGTCTAATTATGTTAAAAAGGTGTATAATATCGTATTTAAAATAGTTGACCCTGTCCTTTGCCAATATAATATCAACATCAACCCCTAACTTTTTAAGTTCATGAGCTGTATTTACAACTTGCAGGTTATCACCGCCAACAACCTTAAACAAAGTTGACCTTACTATGAATGCTATTTTGAGTGCTTTTTTCAATTTGAGAGTAGATCAGGTGAAGTAAGTTTAAACTCATCAAACTTCAATGTAAATACAAATGCCCATATGGCAACTTCAGCAGAATTAGTAATATAGCTGCCGGTAAATTGATATATGAAGATAAAGGTAAATAATACCAAAGAATACGTATTATTATATACCTTAAATTTCATAAATAAATATATTTCAAGTACTAGCTTTAAAGCAAAACCATATATTCCATAAACAGCTAAAATTTCTGCCATAGAATTGGGGATTCTAACTATCTCTGTTATTTGACCATGGTACTGGTAATGATTAACTATCATATCATGTGCAACAATTTTTACCTGACCAGCACCAATACCAAAAAGTATACTACTATTTAAGATAAGATCCTTTGCAAACATAAAAGAGTAGAATAACCTACCCATTGCACTTGTATCTTTGCCATCAATAATATTTTCAATTCTAAAATAAACTGGATTATCAGGCCAAATGAATAGCAGTGCAAATAGCAATAATGTTAAAGCACTACCACCAAGGATAACAAATTGTTTCATGGAGTTAGGTACTTTGGACCAAAGCACAATTGTAACAAATAAAAAAGATATCAATAGCGCGCCCATGACTCCGAATGATAAAGATAAAAATATGGGAACTACAACAGCGATTAATATTAACATAGAATGTTGCTCAATCCCATAAAGTACTCGCAGCAAAAAATATAGAAATATGGGCATCATTATCATTGAATAATAGGAGGCTTCGTAGGTAAATAATTTTAACCTTGGAATAACCTCTACTCCAGCTGTAAGAATTTCATCATACCACAAAATACCCCTTATGGAAGAAAAAGGAACAATTATAAGTGCTACAATTACTAATATGCTATTTATCAATAAAGCTTTTCTAAATATTCTATCAAATACACCAATATTTGCCTTCCCTAAAAAGAAAGTTGTAATCATGAATATAACTACGGTGAATATTATTATGTTTGATAAAAGATAACTTGTTAAATCTACTCCACCATAAATCTGAAATGGCATGGGAATCAGTATAATAAGCAATCCAAATATAGGATACTTAAGTTTGTCTTTTTTGTACAAATAGTATATCATTACAGGGGTTAGAAAAGTTGTATAAAGCAACCCATGTGGAAGCAAAAAGCTATTCAAAAAGAAAAATATTATTGAATAGGTAATTAAATGATTATATGCTGTTATATCTTTCATTCCAGTAATAATCTTAGTTTAAACCTCTTTTTATTGAGGTAATATACTTTGAAAATAATCGCAGTAACCAATGTAAGTATTAATGTACTTTGCCAGCTGGACAGGAATATTATTGCAGATATTAAAATACTAGGTATAATAGTCACAATACTCTCATTAAACCATGAAGTAAAGAGTACCTTTTTGTTGATTAGATAATACTCTACGGGTATAAGAATTAACAAAGCTACTATCTGTCCTTTAATAAGGCTTTCTGCCGATGGATAAATTGCAAAACCTATCAGCAAACCTAAAATTATCCCTGACTTGTACATCAGTTCAAGAGAGGTAATAAACTTCAACATCTTTACACCATTGAAATAAAACAAAGGAACTATAGTTAGTAGTAGAAATGACTCAAAAACAAGGAATAACTTGAAGTATTCATTCATTTTCATGAATTTATCCGTACCAAGCCATAAATTGAATATTGGTGGATATAAAATACTAGTTATTAATATTACAAGCAATCCAAACCCGACTGAAAAACTGCGCAGTGTTGTAAAATATCCAGTAATATTAGAATCCGTTTCCTTCTTACGTGATACCTTTGGAAATATCCAACCAACAACAGCACCAAAAGCCATATGCAAATGGTTAATAATTGTAGAGGCTAATATATAATATCCCGCAACAGCGGGTCCAACAAAGATTGCAACAACAAACCTATCAATCTGATATGCCAGTACCGATATTATGGTTTGTAACCAGGTCCAAAAACCAAAATGAAATAACTCATCCTTTTCCTCCCTCTTAATTTCAAGTTTGAATCTGTATTCAGGAATTAATCTATAGGTAACAATTGCTTGAATGAAAACCATTATCAGATTAAGAATAACATTACTAATGAATATCTCAAGCAGGCTCCATCCCAAGAACACTATTACAAATTGAGCAGATAAAACCAATAGCTTACTTATTATATTATAAAAGGAAGCCAAATCATACCTCTCAAAACCTTTTAGAACACTCTGAAATAATAGTTCCCAAAATTTAATGGAAATAAGTATTGTCGCAATAACCAAAATGTCATCAATGCGCTCACTAAAAATATTTAATCCAAACCAAAAAATAAAAAATGCAATAGCAGCTACGGTAATAGTTGCAATGCTTATTACTGAAACTACTTTTGTGGAAATGTTTATATAGGTATAAAGTTTTGATTTATTTTGCTTACCCATAGCCTCTGCTATGTGGGCAGTAATGGAGTTGCCCATACCAAAGCTTACTATGTGAACAGCGATATAAACATATGAATTTAATAACATCCATATGCCAAAATCATCCTCTCCTAACTGATCAATAAAAAATGGCGTAAGAGCCAGAAAAACAACAGGGTATACAATTATATTTGCTAGATTCCAAGTGGAATTTTTAATGTTGCCTGGTGTTTTAATCATTAATTCTTATAATTTTCTTCAATAATAATACTTATTTACTACGTGATAGAAAAATTAATTCAATAAGTTTGTAGAATTAATGCTTAGATTATGAATAATAAATCCTTTAAGGAATCAAAAGAAGAAGGAAAAAATACTTGGATGGCCATGGAGCATCAATGGGCTGAAGCTATGGGCTTTTTTGGAGCAATGCTGAAGAGTTTTATTTTGAGTTTGAAGAAACATTTTATTGGGTTTCTTCTATTTGCAATAATATTCGGTGCACTAGGCGGAGCCTATGCATGGATAAAAAAAGATGTTTACAATGCCCACTTAACAGTATCCTATGCACAGTTGGAAAAAAAGATTTATGGCGACATGCTTTTCAAACTTAATCTGCTATTGGAAAGTGAGCAATATGAAAGTTTAGCTTTCTTACTTGACATAACACCAGAGCAATCAAGGGAAATAAAAAGTATAGATGGAGTAAACATACATAATAGCCCCCTTGTTTCTGATATCTCTGTGGAGAAGGTACCCTTTTATATCGTTGTGGATGTTTACGATCCAGATATACTTCCTGAATTGGAAGATGCAATTGTGAATTACCTCAGTCAATCCGACTTCATTGGTGAGAGGCTAAAATTAAATGAAAGGAACTATAGAAATGAGATTAATCATTTACAAAACCAGCTGGTTTACATGGACTCATTAAAAGAAATCCTAATTAGTGATCGCGATAACCTTGATGCTGATGCCGTTATAAACTTAGAACAGTTAAATAAAAATCAGAACGAGATATTTGGAAGAATAAGAGATCTTGAAGCAGCTTTGCAGTTCAATATGAATATTGAAGTAATGGATGGCTTCATCGCTCAAAAGGAATCTAAATCCAAAACATTAATAAGATACGTTTTAATTGGTATGATTATAGGGTTAGCAATAAGGTTAATCTGGTTAGTTTTTAAATAGACAATAGATTAAATGACTCTAATAAAATCAATATCGGGAATCCGAGGAACAATTGGAAATAAACAGGGTGATAACCTAACTCCAATTGATATAGTAAAGTTTACCGCTGCCTTTGGAGAGTTTATGAAAATAAAACAACCTGGAAAGGTACTAACATTTGTGGTGGGAAGAGATGCAAGAATTTCTGGAAAAATGGTTGAGAATATAGTTGTCTCCACATTGAGTGGGATGGGTATAAACGTTATCAATACTGGGCTTTCAACAACACCTACCGTTGAAATGGCAGTTATGAATATGAATGCTGATGGAGGTATTATAATTACAGCAAGTCATAATCCAAAACAATGGAATGCGCTTAAATTACTTAACCAAAAGGGTGAATTTATTTCGGCTATGGATGGTGAAGAAGTTTTAAAACTATCCGAAAATCCTGAGATATGCTTTAGCGAAGTTGACGACCTTGGCACAATAACTGAAAATAGTGATACCATTAATCAACATATATCTGATATCATTGGCTTAAAATTGGTAGATAAGTCTATAACAAAAACACATGGCTTTAATATTGTTATTGATGCTGTAAACTCAACTGGAGGATTAGCTATCCCCCCCCTATTGAAAGAGCTAGGTGTAAATAATATAACTGAACTTTATTGTGACCCCACAGGCAATTTCCCCCATAATCCAGAACCTCTAGCAGAAAACCTTACTGAAATATGTAATGTTGTTAAAAATGAAAAAAATGCAATTGGAATTGTGGTTGATCCAGATGTTGATAGACTTGCTCTTGTGATGGAAAATGGTGAATTATTTGGAGAAGAATATACACTTGTGGCCGTAGCTGATTATGTCCTAAGGGAAACACCTGGAAACACGGTTTCAAATCTTTCATCAACAAAGGCCCTAAGAGATGTTACCGAAGAAGCAGGTTGCGTTTACAATGCCTCTGCGGTTGGAGAGGTTAATGTTGTGACAAAAATGAAGGAAACAAATGCAGTTATAGGAGGTGAAGGAAATGGAGGAGTTATATATCCAGAGCTACATTATGGCAGAGACTCATTGGTTGGTATTGCATTAATCCTTACATACCTCGCAAAAAGGAATATCTCATTAATTGACTTAAGAAAAGAATACACAGATTATAGGGTTTCAAAAAATAAAATAGAACTACTTAAAAGTATGGATGTTGAATCCATTTATTCTAAAGTGAAATCATATTTTCATGAATTTACAATATTAACCATCGATGGTGTGAAAGTTGAATTCCCTGATGGATGGGTCCATTTAAGAACTTCAAATACTGAGCCAATAATGCGGATTTATGCTGAAAGCACATCCGATAAAAAAGCTCAAGATTACGCTGATAAGGTAATTAATTTAATAAATAGCTAGAGTTTTTGATTAAAGCTCACAATTGTATCACATGTTTCTATAAAAGAACCAATTGGAGTATAATTACTGATATTATTTATTTATATTTGTCCTAACAAGCAAAAAATTTAACAACAACAAAGCAAGAAATCATGAAAAACTTTACACTATGCATTAGTATTGCTGCAACAATACTATTATCAATTACAGCATGTTCATCCGATGATGATGATAATGCTAATCCGAATCCAGAAGCTTATGTTCCAACAAAAGGAGATAAATTAAATAATATTCTAGAAAAGAATAATACTATTGTTGTCCACAGGGTTGATACTATTATAGCCAAAGGGGATGAGAATAGGGAGGTTCTCTTCAGTGTTTTGCATCATTATGAGCTCACTTCCCCCGGTTTTGAAAAACTTGGATTTGATATTGACCAAAATACTTTAGAGAATTTTGTTGAAAATACATGGACTCTTGATGGAAGATCATCACAAAGTTTGAATGAACTCTATTTTGATTTTTATGACTTTACTCATTTAATTGGTTTAGATGTAGGGCATTGTATAAAATGGTATGAAGTTTCTAATTTATCTATCACAAACTTTAAAAGTTTATTAATCTCATTTAATAAGCATTTAGAAAACTATAAAACTGAAAACACAGAGATAGCTCTTTTTTATAACTGGACAGACTTAAATGATATTAATATTCAAACTTTCATGAATGAGTTAGTTAATCGTGGATTTACGTTTGATACCTTTTTTAAAATGTGTCAGGAAAAGAATATTGATATGAAAACATTTTACTACTATTTCACTCTAAATAACGGAAATATTGTAGATTTAATTGATTATATTTCAAATTTAAATAAACTTAATAGTGGATCTGCTGTAGAGGCTGCAAACTTAGCATGGAATATTTATAAAGATAATAAACCTGTATTACAATTAGCAGACGATGAATTACATGTTTATTCTCCACAAGATACAGATTGGACTGACTATTATGGTGCTACAGGTCCTATAGAGGGAGATACTTGGACTCTTACATGGAGTGATGTTTTTAAAGTAGTTATCGTTAAATCAGAGTGGTATACTACTGCTTATTATGATGCAAAAAGCACTTTAGATGAAGGTGGGCATTGGATACAACGCTTTGGAATTACAGCTTCAGGTTTTTGTGATTTTGGCAATGGTTTAACAGGATCAATGTCAAACTCAAACCCTATAAATTTAGGAACTCCAACAGATATCATACCGCAAGTTTCTACAAACATTATTATTACTAACACCAGTATTGGAATTGTTAAAAGTAGTTTTGTTTTGACAGGAGGAATTAATGGAGAAAATGGAATAATCGCTTTTACAAGTAATTAATTAATCTATATTTAATGCTAAATACTTTTTGAATTTTTATTATATAAATTTCTTTAGCAGAACTAATATTAAGTATAAGTTTGAAACTATATATAAAAAAAGCCTACAAATTTGTAGGCTTTTTTATTTTCTAAATGATTCTATGGACACATCTCAATTAGGAAAAAAGTTATAACTTGCATGTTTAAAGTCCATATACAGTCGTAAATGAAGAAACGACATAGAAAAAAGAAGTTTAAAAAGTTTGCTTTCATGCTTTCGGAAAGGCAGATGAAGTCACTCAAGAATTATTGTGAGGCAAGACAAACTACACCCAATAAATTAATTAAAAAAAGTATTCGTTTTTACACTGAGAATTTCTTCGCAAAAGTGCCGGACAAATACCATATCCAGCATAATCAACTTGATATGTTTAGAAAAGATAAAAATACACTTACACTTTTTGATTAAATCAGGTTGATTTGTTATTCACAATCTTAATTAAAGCTAGTTTTTTTCATAGTTTTGTTGCAAGTTCTTTCATTTTAACCTCAAATTATAACAAATCTAATAAGTAACAACTATGCAACTAAATATTGGGGACAAGGCCCCTGATTTTAAAGGAGTAGACCAAAATGGCAAATCAATATCCCTTTCTGATTTCAAAGGTAAAAACCTCATAATGTATTTTTATCCCAAAGATAATACACCCGGATGTACAGCTGAAGCTTGTGATTTACGTGATAATTATGAGATGTGGATTGAAAGAGGTTATGCCGTTGTTGGAGTTAGTCCTGATAGTGAGCAATCACATCAAAAATTTATTGATAAATATGATTTGCCATTTCCTCTTATAGCTGATACAGATAAAACAATTATAAAAGACTTTGGTGCCTGGGGTTTGAAAAAACTCTACGGACGCGAATATGAGGGCCTTCTCAGGACTACCTTCGTTATAGATGCTACAGGCATCATAACCAACATCTTTACCAAAGTAAAAACAAAAGATCACACAAATCAGATACTTGAATCGATTAAATAAATAAGATATGACTGATAAGCCAAATAACGACAAATTAAAAAAAGAAAAACTTAAAGCTCTTGAAGCAACACTTGGAAACATTGAAAAAGCCTATGGCAAAGGCTCAATAATGAAACTTGGTGATGAAGCTATTGATACAGTGAGCTCAATATCCAGCGGATCCATTAGTCTTGATCATGCTTTGGGAATAGGTGGTGTACCAAAAGGTAGAGTTGTTGAAATATTTGGCCCTGAGGCATCAGGAAAAACGACTTTAGCTCTGCATATTATAGCAGAAGCACAGAAAAAGGGGGGTATTGCAGCTTTTATTGATGCAGAGCATGCCTTTGATAGAATGTATGCTGAAAAATTGGGAATTGACACACAAAACCTGCTAATATCACAGCCCGACCATGGGGAACAGGCTCTAGAGATTGCTGATAGCCTAATCAGATCTGCTGCAATTGATGTTGTGGTAATAGATTCTGTTGCTGCCCTAACACCAAAAAGTGAAATAGATGGTGAAATGGGAGATTCAAAAATGGGGCTTCATGCCCGATTAATGTCTCAAGCTCTCAGAAAGCTCACTGCCAATATCAGCAAAACTGGAACTGTGTGTATCTTTATCAATCAGTTAAGAGAAAAGATAGGTGTTATGTTTGGTAATCCAGAAACAACCACCGGAGGTAACGCATTAAAGTTTTATGCATCCGTAAGAATTGACATAAGAAGAACAGGTCAAATTAAGGATGGTGATACCATAAAGGGAAACAGAGTAAGAGTTAAGGTTGTTAAAAATAAGGTGGCTCCACCTTTCAGAAAAGCCGAATTTGATATTATATATGGTGAGGGCATATCCAAAATAGGGGAAATAGTAGACCTTGGTGTTGATTACAACATCGTTAAGAAAAGTGGCTCCTGGTTTAGCTATGGAGACACAAAACTGGGGCAGGGAAGAGATGCTGTAAAATCATTGCTAATGGATAACCCAGACCTAGTTGAGGACCTAGAAAATAAAATCAATGAAGCTATTGCAGCTGAATAATCAAGTTTTATGAATAGAATTGTCCCAGTGTTTTATCTGGTCTTAATCTTGTTCTTTGGATGTGATGATAATATATCCACAAAATCAGCTACAAATAATACGGTTGTTGACTCCATTGAAATTATCACAACCTTTATAAACAATGATTCTCTAAATGAGGATTTATTTGCAAAAAGAGCAAAAATATTTCTACAAAGAGGTAACATCAATCAAGCCTTGAGAGATATACAGACAGCTCTTGATATAAATTCAGAAAAGGCAGAGTTATTTATACTACTGTCTGATGTATATCTTGTTTTGGGACAAACAGACAACAGTATTCTATCCTTAAAGAAAGCCATTAAGCTAAATCCAGATGATTATATTCCATTGCTGAAGCTATCAGAGGTATATTTACTATTGGAAGATCCTGAAACAGCAATAAGATATGCAAACGAAGCAATTTCCTTGGATAGATACAATGCGGAAAGTTATTATATCAAAGCCATGGGTCTCATGGAAAATGGTGATACCAATCAGGCCATAACTAACCTAAGGATAAGTGCCAACTACGACTCCACAAACTACATGACTTTTATGCAACTTGGCGCTATTTATACAGCTAGAAATGATTCCAGCTCAAAGACATATTTTACCAAAGCTCTAAATATTTATCCATCGGATGAAAGAGCATTATATTATCTTGGGATGTATTATCATGAAAATTCACAATTTGATGCAGCTCTTGAAAAATATTCAAGAGTTGTTGACTTATATCCTCAAAATAATAGGGCATATTATAATATGGGCTACATCTATTTAGTTGAATATAATGATTATGAGAATGCCAAACTAATGTTTGAAAAGGCTGTTGAATTGAGCCCAAGCTATGTTGAAGCTGTATATAACCTGGGTAGAACATTGGAAGTAATGGGTGATTACAATGGGGCACGTGAATATTACTGGAAAGCTCTTGATTTATTACCAAACTATCCCCTTGCCGTTCAAAGCCTAAACAGACTTGATGATATTCAAATCCGTAATAATCAGGAAAACTAATTAATGGTGTAAATTGGTTTAAGTTAAAATCCAAGGAGGCTACCAAGTTGATATACCAGAAGAGAAATCACATATGCCAAACCTGTTGTATAGAATGCCAAAAATGCTGACCATTTCCAATTTCCAGATTCATTTTTAATTGCTGCCACAACAGCAATGCAAGGGAAATAAATAAGAATAAATAACATAAATGACAGTGCCACTAACGGTGTAAAAACATATTCTCCCTTCTGTGGTCCAGAAGTATACGTTTGTTGTCGCAATCGCTCAGCCAAAAGCTGAACATTTTCAATGTCTGGGTCAGACTGATATAACACAGCCATTGTACTGATAACGATTTCCTTTGCCGCTGATCCTGCAATTAAACCAATGCCCATCTTCCAATCAAAACCAAGAGGTTGAATAACAGGTTCAATAAATTTACCTATCTGTCCTATATATGAACCTTCCTGTTTTGCGCTTAGCCTATTTGAATTTATACTGCTAATGGAATCTACCATTGCGTGGGATCCTCTAGAGTCGACCTGCA
>JGI24913J38484_100118_pt1 | contig 33443 bp, 45 predicted proteins | sample LinPfosmplate1_FD_38484 | JGI IMG/M metagenome (IMG submission 38484)
TCGAGCTCGGTACCCGGGGATCCCACGCTATTTTACATTCGATGCGGTATATTTGAAAAATGACAATTCTGTATTAATCACATTTTCTGATGAAACTGAAAAGTCATCTTTTGCTATATTAGAAATCTTAGGTATGGAAAAAACGTTTCATAAAGAATTTGAAATTACTAATTCTTCATTTTCTCAATTAGTACCTCTTGATAAACTTCCAAAATATGGCTGGAAAACAATTCCTGTTACTTTGGAAATTACATATGATGAATTTTATACAGTAAAAATGAAAACTGAAATTCATGATGAAGGTCAAATTCCTCCTGGGATTATTTTTGGTTCTGATGATTGATTCTTAGCAAGACTTATTCAGACTACAAAAATTGTTCAGACATGTCAGTAGCAATAATTATTCTAACTTTAAATGAAATTGATGGGGTAAGAGCAATTTTGCCAGAAATTAAGAAAGAATGGGAGATGAAATAGTAGTAATTGATGGAGGTTCAATTGAATTGTATATAATATTATTTTAGCAATTTATCTGCTTTTCTAGAAAAATTTTCTAGAATTAGTCTTATTCTATATGCTGAAATACGTGAATGTCTCTCAGTTTAACAGGATTTAAAAATACATGGGCATATGATATGTAGTTAATATGACAAAAATTGATGCGAAAACAAAAGTTATTTCATTAAAACCCGGTCTTGATTCTGATGCTGCTGAAGAGATGGTTGATTCAAGAAAAGTAAAACTTTTCCAGACATTACTTCATAAATCTAAAAAAAGTGAGATACATCTACATTCTCTTACCTTGCATTTTGAAGCAATTCTTATACTATCTGGTAAATACTGTGTCGACTTTATTCGTGATGCTGAACACACATTATCTGTTGATAAAAATGTCCAAGAGGTGATTATTTCTGATGAGGTTTTTCCTGTTAAAAAAAAGAAAGGGGTATTCAGTAAATTAGAGCCATCATTCAAAAATAAAGTTAAAATTGAAATGAAGGAACGTGTAATGCTTGAAAATACTGGTGACATCTCGTTTGATCATCATGGTAAAGAAATGAATCTTTCATACAGCGATACACTGAAACTCTTGGAAAAACATCCTAAAAAAACAATAAATGCTGATAAGGATTCTATACGTCGACCTGAAATCACAACTGATGCTGCAATTTCAAAACTTATATCAAAACTTAAAAGACCTGCAGACGCTGGAATAAAATCGTCTGAGGAGCGTATTGAATTTAGAGATATTTTGGAAATATACGTTCCAATTTATGAGGCACGATTAATCGGTCCTAAGAAAAGAATCAAAATATTACGAATTGATGCAGTTAGGAAAAAAATTCTGTAATCATTTTACCATTCTTTGAAATTCCGGGTCGTCATAGAATTTCTCAAAAACTTTCTCTTTCCGTGCCCACAACTTGATTGTTTTTGAGTGTTTTATTGCAATATTTAGTAAATCAAATGCTTCGTTAACCTCATTTAATGCAGCTTTACTTCTGGCTTTTGCATACACCACATTGATGTTTCCTTTGTGTTTATCTAAAATTTTATCAAAAACTTCTACTGCTTTTTCATGTCTATCTAACTCTGCCAACTCTATTCCTTTATGAAATAAAGAATCCAGATGTTTTGGATTTGCTCTGTAAACACTTTCAAAACAATTTAGGGCAAGTTCGTGTTTTCCTGTTTTACCTAATACAATTCCTTTGTAAAATCTCGGGTTTGGTTTTTTTGGGTCAATTTCGATTGCTTCATCTAATACTTTTAATGCCTCATCATGCTCAAGTTTTTTGTCTAACAAAACTCCTTTGTTGTAATACGCTGGGGCATAGCTTGAATCTGCTTTAATTGCTTTTTCATAATATTCCATTGCTCCTTCCGAGTCTCCAAGTTCTGCCATTGCAATTGCACGATTATTTAGTGCTGGGGCATCATTTGAATTCTTTTGTATTATCATATCAAAACATGTTATCGCATCTGCATATTTCTTCAATTGATTTAATGCAAGCCCCTGGTTGTACCATGCATTAACATTTTCAGGATCAATTTTTGTTACTTTCTTAAATAATGAAACAGATGCTTTTGGTTGATTTTTTTCTAAAAACGTCATTGCTTGATACATTAAATCTTCTGGGTCCTCTTTTTTCCCAAATAATCCCATATTTTTTAATAATTATTCCTGTTTATAACAACTGCACTGTTTTGACTTGTGGTGTATACATCCGACTAGTCTATGATCTTTACATCCGCAAATCATACATTTTTTCAACTTTTCACATGTAATTTTGATTGACCAGTACTTAATGGGTTACATACTGAATCTATAATATTCTTCATCACCTTAATGTATTTTTGAGAAAAATCACTATTAATCTAAATGAAAAAGATTATCTAGATTTTTTACTTGAAAGCAATGAGCATAACAATACGGTTGTAGAGCAAATACATGAAATCATAAAATATTATGTTTTAATCAGAAGTCGTCGTGTAAAATTAAAACTTACTTCTAAAGAAAATTTGGATTCACATATGTGATTATTTACATTTTTTCCTATGCTTTCTCAAGTCATTTGGGTCTCTAAACTCTTTGCCGCAATTACGACATTTTACATCAATTCTTCTTCCATGTGCAACTTTTTCATGTCTTTCCAATCTGTCCGCATCATGCATCTCTGAGCCACATTTCTTACATTTTGTGCCACTTCCTTCTGTTTTTGTAAAAAGTTTCAACGCATAATGTAGTCATTAGATCTTAAAATGATTTTCCTTTTTTTCATTAGGGGTTTGATAATGTTGTTTATTTTATGTATAATATGAAAATAAATATAGATCTAAGCAAGGTAATAAAAATTGCAATAATATCTGTAATTTCAATAATTTCAATCATTGCAATAACACACATACTTTTTCCTTCAAATACAATAAATCTGCATGATCAAGCATGCATGAGTCTTGCAAACCAAATGATTAAAAATATGGAAGAATCTAATTTTAATACTGAAAAATTTGCAAAAATAAATGACTTATTATTCTCAAGAATGGCTACTGAACAATGCACTGATACTGAAGGCTGGAAAAAAATTTGTAAGTTACAGTCCTGAAACTTAATCTGGTCTAAATTTCTCTGGCATCATTTCTAAAACTACTTCATGAGATGGTGGTCTATCTAATTTTTGGCAAATCTTATAAACGCAATCGCCTATCGTTGATGAAGTTACATTTCTAATTTCATATTTCTCAAAAATTTCATCATCTGACATCTTTTGCATCTGTGAATTAATGTTAAATGCAATTTCCAATACAACTGGTTTTAATTTTGCTTCATAATCTTGTTGTAAAACTTCAATCTCTTTTTTGAGTTTATTTCTTATTTGTTCGTCAATTGTATCTTTTTTTTCTAATTCTAAATTTCTTAATCTCTTAACAGTTTTTCCACTATGATAGTCAAAACTAATGATTAATTCTCTTATCACATTGACTAAATTGGGAGTTTAGGATATAAGGTATATGAAATAATGAGTATCATGCAAGTAAATGAAATTTTTAAATCAATTCAAGGAGAGGGGCCAAATTTTGGTAAGCCGGCAATCTTCTTAAGAACCGCACAATGTAATTTGAAATGCACTTGGTGTGATACAAAATATACTTGGGATTGGGAAAATTATGATTTTAAAAAAGAAGTAAAGGAGATGACTATTGATGAGATTAAAAATGCTATATTGGATCTTGAAATCAAACATCTGGTAATTACTGGCGGTGAGCCATTGCTTCAGCAAGATGATTTAGCTGAATTACTATCTTTTCTAAAACCTGATTTCTATGTGGAAGTTGAAACTAATTGTACAATACTGCCAAATGAAATGTTGACAGATCTGGTTGATCAATGGAATGTATCTCCTAAAACTAAAAACTCTGGAAATCCATTAGAACTTTATGAGAATAATGAATGTTATTACTTTTTTTCAAACCAAGAAAATTGTTTTTTTAAATATGTTGTAGAAGATGAATCTGATATTCCTGAAATTAAAAAACTTACCACGAAGTACAAAATTCCTAAAAAAAGAGTACAATTAATGACTCAGGCTTCAACAAAAGAAGAAATCAACGTGCGTGAAAAATCAATTTCTGAATTGGCCAAATTCAATAATTTTGCATTTTCTCCAAGACTGCATGTAGCAATGTGGGGTTCGCAACGTGGAAAATGATTATAACCCAAGAAAATTAGGATTTTGAACATGGCAAAAATAAAAGCAGGAGATCTTGTGATGTTTTTTTACAATGATTCAAAAAAATGGTTACTGAAAATTAGTAAAAAAGAACAATTTCACTCACACATTGGAGTTATCAAACATACTGATGCAATAGGAAAAGAATTTGGAAGTAGATTAGTTACAAACAAGAACAAATACGTCTACTTGTTAAAACCTACAATCCATGATCATGTAATGAAAATGCAGCATAGTACGCAAATTGTTTACCCAAAAGATTTTGGATACATTGCAGCACGAATGGGTGTTCAATCTGGTCAAAAAATACTTGAAATTGGAACTGGAAGTGGTTCATTAACTACTTTTCTTGCTAGTATTGTCAATCCTCGTGGGCATGTTTACACTTTTGATGTTGAACCAAAATTCATGGAAATTGCAGAAAAAAATATCAAAAAAGCTGGAATGCTAAAATATGTCACCATGCATGAAATGAATTTAAAAAAATCTAAAAAAATGCCTTTAGCTGACATGGATTTGGCTGTAATTGATCTTGGTGATCCTTGGGAAGTCTTACCACAAGTTAGAAAAATGCTCAAAAATAGTGGAAGTGTAGTTGCAATTTGCCCTACAATGAATCAACTTGAAAAATTATCTATGGCTTTTGTGGAAAATGAGTTTACAGATATAGAATGTACTGAACATATACTTCGTCATATTGAAGCTAGAGAAGGAAAAACTAGACATTCGTATAGAGGAATCGGTCATACAACATATCTTGCAATAGCAAGAAAAGTCCACTTTAATAAGAAAAGAGTAAAGAAAAAGTGAATAAATTGTCTGTAACTAAATTAACTAAAGAAATTGCAGAAAAATTCATTTCGTCACGTAAGAATGATTCTCGGAAGGGTGATAATGGAAAAGTTCTGATAGTTGGCGGAAGTTACATCTATCATGGGGCTCCTGTACTTTCATCACTTGCTGCATTACGTTCTGGAAGTGATCTTGTATACACATGTGTTCCAAAAATTAATGCATTTTCAACACGTTCAATTTCTCCTGATTTGATAGTTATCCCGATGGCTGATTCAAAACTCACTCGTGGAACTGTTAACAAAATGTTAGGACAAGTTCCTGTTGATATTGATTCAACTGCTATTGGAATGGGACTCGCAATACAGGATATTGAGGCAATAAAATTACTTGTAAAATCTCTGCTTGATAGAAACGTACGTGTTTCATTAGATGCTAGTTCCCTGATAAAAGAAATACTTCCAATAATTGAAGGACAAAATGTAGTTATTACTCCACATTCTGGTGAATTCAAAAGAATTTTTGGTGTATCTGTTGAAAATGAAATTAATTCTAGAATTTCTCTATGTGAAAAGTTTGCAAAAAAACATTCGATTTCAATATTGCTAAAAGGACAAGAAGATATAATCACAAATGGTGATATTACTTATACAAATTCTACATCAACTCCGTGTATGACTGTTGGTGGTACAGGTGATGTCTTATCTGGATTAATTGCTGGATTTTTATCTAGAAATAAAAATATGATTGAATCTGCAAGTGCTGCCACTTTTGTTAATGGATCTGCAGGAGAAATACTTCAAAAAGAATATGGCAATCACATTCTTGCAAGTGATCTTATCTCTACATTACCTAGAGTTCTAAACTCATTCAATAATTAAAAAAATGAACTGTGAAAAAGCATTAAAATTCATAGATCAAAACAAAAATTCACTTCTTAAAGATCTACAAACATTAATTCATCAACCAAGTATATCTGCAAAAAATGAAGGAATTGAGGAGTGTAGTCTTCTTGTATCTAAAATTTTAAAAAAATCTGGTATAAACTCTGAAATTTTACGATTAGGAAAAAATGCTGCACCTCTTGTATATGGTGAAGTTAAATCAAAAAATAATCCAAATACCACTTTGTTATTTTATAATCATTATGATGTGCAGCCTGTTGAACCCTTAGACTTATGGGTTGATCCACCTTTTAGTGGTAAAATAATTGGAAACAAAATTTTTGGTCGTGGTGCATCAGATGACAAAGGTGAATTAATCACTAGAATCAAAGCTGTTGAATCGTATTTGAAAATATATGGTGATGTTCCATGTAACATAAAATTTGTAATTGAAGGTGAAGAAGAAAATGGAAGTGAAAACATTGAACGTTATCTAAAAAAATACAAAAAGAAATTTTCATGTGACGGTGTTGTATGGGAGTTTGGTTATGTTGATCAAAAAAATCGACCAATCATAGGACTTGGAATGAAAGGTTTACTGTATGTAGAATTAACTGTAAATGAATCTATAAGAGATGTTCATTCTAGTTTTGCAGTAATTATTAAAAATCCTGCATGGCGACTAATTCAAGCCTTAAACACAATGCGTGATGAAAATGGAAAAATCTTAATCAAAGGATGGTATGATGATATCAAACCATTATCAAAAAATGATATCAAATTAATAAAAAAAGAACCCTTTGACGCAGATGGATTCAAAAAAGAATATGGCGTAAAAAGTTTTGTTGGTAACAAAAATGCTCTTGATGCAAAGAAATCTTTGGCATCTGGTGTCACATGTAACATTGCAGGTATAGAATCAGGTTATACTGGTGATGGTGCAAAGACAGTTCTTCCAGGAAGCGCAAAAGTGAAGATTGACTTTAGATTAGTCCCAAACATGGATCCAAAAAAACTAATAAAATTATTACAACGACATCTACGCGTTAACGGTTTTAGTGATATATCGATCAATGTTTTAAACGCAGAAGCTGCTTCAAGAACAAATCCTAATGAAAAAATCGTTGACACTGTTTGTGAAAGTACAAAAAAAATTTTTGGTGACTATGTTTTGAACATTTCTAACGCAGGAACTGGACCGATGCATGCATTTACACACATCTTATCTGTACCATGCATTTCTGTTGGTGCATCGTACATCTTTTGTAGAATGCATTCGCCTAATGAATTTGCAAAAATCGATCTACTGCACAAAACAACTAAGAACATTTGTTTGCTTTTAGAAAACTTTTCACGATCATAATTAACAAAATCTACTTGAATAAATTACACAATGTGTGTGAAAACAAGTAACTTGTATAGTATAACACCTAAAACTTCTGGCAGAATGTTATGGCTATGTCTAAAGCTAAGAGAAGCGCAGCAGCTAAGAAAGCAGCACGCACTCGCAAAAGAAGAGCAACAGCCGCAGCAGCCGCAGCAAGTAAAAAGAAAGCTTCTGCAGCACGCAAACGTAAGAGAAGCGCAGCAAAAGGCGGCGCTAAACGTAAGGCAGCCCCAAAACGTAAGGCAGCTCCAAAACGTAAAGCAGCAAAACGTAAAGCAGCTCCAAAACGTAAAGCACCAGCAAAGAAAAAAGGTGGTGCAAAACGTAAAGCAGCCCCAAAACGTAAAGCAGCAAAACGTAAAGCTCCAAAACGTAAGGCAGCCCCAAAACGTAAAGCAGCAAAACGTAAGGCAGCCCCAAAACGTAAAGCAGCAAAGCGGAAAGCAGCTCCAAAACGACGTCGTCGTTAAACTGATCAAAATATGTCAGTAACGTGACCGCGGTAACACGCTGATGCGTTCTCGGCAATTGAAGATCTACCGTTTTTTAGATACCACCCTAACTGAGAGTATTCACAAATTTTTACTAATGCTTTTATTGTCTATTTTCAGAGTGTTATCATGAGTTACATGCCAGGCGCAACCGCGGTAGGTATTACATTTGATACTGGTGTAGTTTTTGCAAGTGAAAAAAGAATTGCATATGGAAACTTTTTAGTTAGTAAATCTACAAAGAAAACTTTTCCAATAACTCCAAAAGTTGGAGCGACATGTGCCGGATTGGTAGCTGATATGCAGTTGCTATCATTACAAATTTCTGCTTTAGCAAAAATTAGAAAAATGGATTTAAAACGTGATGTTCCACCAAACACAATTGCAAAAATGATGTCAAATATGATGTATGAAAGAAGATATTTTCCATTGCTAACTCAAGTGATTGTCGGTGGAATTATTGACAAACCTGTAATCTATACTTTAGATCCTCTTGGTTCTGTATTGCCTGATGAATATGCAGCAGTTGGTACTGGTGCTGAAATGGCATTAGGTGTTTTAGATCCTCAATTCAAAGAAAACATGACTGAAAAAGATGCAGTTGATTTAGCTGTGAAAGCAGTTCGCTCTGCAACCATGAGGGACTCATTTAGTGGTGATGGAATTGATATCTTGGTTGTCAACAAAGATGGGATTACTGAATTCACTGAAGATGTCAAGTAATCTTATAGTGTTTTAGAAATTTCCCACACTTTATCTGAAATATAGTGTAAATTCTTCAAAATTTCTCCTTTATCAATATTTTCTAACTCTGAACTATTTACTTCTGATTTACCTACTGCAAGGAATTTATTTTGTGACTCTTCTACAACACATACAATATCATCTTTTGAAAATTCTGAAAACTTTTTGATTCCCGGTCTCATGAGATTTGCTCCTTTACACATGAATTTCACTGCGCCCATATCCACTTGTATAAATGGAAATTTTTCTAATGTTGAGATTTCACTAAGGAATGGAAGATATTCATCTTTAATTTTCAAAATTTTAATATCTTTACCTGTGATTAATTGTATTTCATTATCTATTTCATACACTTTTAGATTTTTTACTTTAGGTATGTCAATTCTCCATTTTTCTGAAACGATTTTTAATACTTGTGCAGTTTCACTCTTTGAAATTAGATTTGTTTTCAAGATTTTGTAATCTCTTTTCGAATATCAATAAGATCTCGTAATATTGCACTTGCAGTTTCTGTTCCTCCTGCACCTCTTCCAATTATTGTTTGAGTACCTGAATGTTCAGATGTAAACGATATGGCGTTTAATGTGCCATTTACGCACAATGGGTCATTAATTTTTATTTCTACTGGAGAAACTGTCAATTCTTTGTCACATGAGGCAATTAATTTCACTGCTGAACCATTTTTTCTTGCATTTTTAATATCATCTGTATTCACTTTGCGAATTCCTTTTTTGATTATATCTGGCATTGTAACTTTCATGCCCATTATCCAATTTGCTAGGATGACAAGTTTAGCTGCTGCATCTAATCCATCTAAATCAAGTGATTCATCAGCTTCCACATAACCTTTTGATTTTGCATCTTTCAATGCATCATCAAATGACATTCCTTCTGCCATGTTTGTTAATATGTAATTGGTTGTACCGTTAAGAATTCCTTGAAATGATGTTATTCTTTCTCCTCTCAAACTATTCTTTGCATAATCTAAGATTGGCGTACCGCCTCCAACTGTTCCGCTAAATCTTAACATAACTTGATTGTATATTGCTAACTCCATCAATGAAGGAAATGCAAGTGCTAATGGTCCTTTATTTACTGATATGACATGCATTTTCTTCTTCATTGCTAAAATAATATGACTCATTCCTGGCTCTGCATCTTTGTAATTACTTGCAGTAGTTTCAATTAAAACATCTGCATCCAGATTGTCAATCATTTCTTTACCTGGAATTTGTTTGTTTGATTTATCATATTCTCTTACGGTGCCAAATTGTTTTTTCACTTTATTCAATTTTTTTAAATCCAATCCTGCATCATTAAATGCACACCCTTTACTGTCAAAAACTCCAACAATTCTTGGCTTCAATCCAAATTTAGAATAAAGATCATGTATGCGTGATTCCAAAAGCTCTGAAAAGCTCTGTGCAACTACTCCAAATCCACATAGTATTATTCTCATAGTATCGTCAAATTCGATGGATTATTTAATTTGACTTGTCTAATTTAAGAGATAATGAGTTTATACAGTATCGAAGTTTTGATTGGGTTGGTCCATCATCAAAAACATGTCCTAGATGTGATCCACATTTTTTGCAGTTGACTTCCACTCTAACCATTCCAAAACTTCTATCTTCTATGTATTCTATACGTTCATCATCTTCAGGTTTAAAAAAACTTGGCCATCCTGTACCTGAATCAAATTTTGTATCTGATGAAAATAATATTATTCCACATCCTCTACATTTGTACACGCCGTTGTCTTTACAATCCCAATACATTCCTGTAAATGCACGTTCTGTACCTTTCAATCTACAAACTTCATATTCCTCTAAAGTTAACTCTTCTTTCCATTCTTCATTCGTCTTAGTAATTTTTTCACTCATTATTATTCCTCTTAGCCTCTGTTCTTTTTTCAGATTCAAATCTTTCTAATTCATATTTATTCATGTCCACAAATTTTATTATCTTACTTAATGCTGGATGTTTTTTATTAATTGCCTTGTACATTTTTTGTGCAACAATTCTATAATCTTGATGTCCTTGTGGGACTGTACGTAATTCGATCATATGTACCGCCTCTCTCATATTCATTTTCATCATGTATGGGTAGTTGTATGCAAAATTTACAACATATTGTGCCTCTTCAGGAAATTTTTTTCTAATTTTATTGAATATTTGTTCAGTATTTTTCATACATTCTTTGAATTCTTTTTGTATTCCAAGATCCTTGATCTCTTGAGGTGTATCATATCCGTGAAACGTTGTTAGTAACTGTCTTTCCAATGTTAATGCTCTATGTCTATGAAAGTCTCTAAACATTCCAAAATTTGTAACTAAATCAAACGTATATTCTGCCATTTCAAATGCACGTGATGGTCTATGTCTCCTATTTTTTCGTATATTTGCCATCTCTAAAATAATTTTCTTTTTTGATATGTTGGGCATTTTTTTTACATATTGTAAAATTTTTTCAAATGAAATTCCTGATGACTGTTCATAAATTATTGCCGAAATGACACTATTGATTGCTTTTGATTCATTTTCCACTTCTGCAAGTTTGACCAAACTTCCTTTTTTTACCACGCCTAGATGTGATGCTTTTGTTACATTTTGTGCGGATTTTTTTATTTGATTAAGATAATTTTGTAAAATTTTACCATATTTATCATCTGATCTACGAACAAATGCTCTGATTGTAGTTTCAAGTTCATGTTTTATTTTAGATGCTAAATTAGTTTCTTCTTTTAATTTTGATGCAAATAATACTGATAGTAGATATTCAAATGCTCTTCCATTTCCTGTTATTCCTACATTTGTTAATGTTGATGCAGGAAGTAAACTTCTTAATGCATCCAGTGCTTTTGCTTTAGTTGCTGCATTGTATATTCTTATTGAAGATTTAATTATTGCATCATCATTTATGGAATTGAATTTTTTCTCTTTACCATCTTTATCTTTGAATTTGTAATTATTGATTGAGTCTTTTTCTCTAATTAATTTTAACATATGTTCTATATTTTTTGAATACACATCAAAATCTAAATTACATGCAGAAACATATTCATCTGCAAATTTTGTTTTCATTATTGTTGGGTCATAAAGAAATTTGTATTTCCCTTTTACTTTTTTGTTCCATGATACATATCTTGATGATTTTTCTAAATATGAAAATCCTATTCTTCTATCTTCGATTTTTTTAACTGCTATATTCGAAAGTCCTTCTATTGCAATTTGTGCAATGCCTAATTCTGCAACTGAATCATCGCCATATTCTAACAAAACTCTATTGTAAAATTCTTCTCCACGATTTTTATTTTTGAGAAATTCATCTAAGAAAATTTTTCTCATACTTTTGTCAGTTCTACTATATCGTGACATCAATGCCCCCCGATCAACTTGTCTTGGTGTGATTACAGCAAAGACATTTTTATCTGAATTTGAAAAATGTTTTTCTAAAATTTTTCTTTCATTATTAGAAAATTCGGACAATAATATTATTTTTTATGACTGGTTTTATCTTTATCTTCTACCAATTTGAATTAGATCGGGTGATTTTGTTGGAAGTTCGGTTCCTGTCTGTTGACCTTTTGTTTGCCATCTTGTTAGAACTTCACGGAATGCTTTTTCCATTTCTTCATCTTCAATATACATTAAAGTTGTAACCCATCTTCCTTTGATGCCTTTGTCATTCCCAACAGGTCCTCCAAGTGATTTCATCCAAAATTTTGATGGAAGAATTTTCAATGCGTCATCATCCGGTTCATTTTTCAATTTTTCCCAATATTCGGATACAAATTTCATAACTTGCCCTAATTCGTCTTTATCAATCATATAGTTTTTCTATTAAATTGTAATAATAAAATTACGCTTAGTCATGAACTTTTGATTTAGTTAATTTCTTTGTACTAAAACTGTCAACCTTGTTAACACTTGGTTGGTTATACAGATCTGTCCACTTCTAGTCATGAGTAACTATGAAGTTGAAATTATTGGAAAGCCTGTAAAAGACATGTACGGTGCACCAATGGGCAAAATTTTAGGAACCTCTACTGATATTGATGGTTCAATACAGACAGTCGGCATAAATTGCGGCTCTGAGGGTCTTAAACAAATTGCTTTTGATCAACTCGTAGTTCAATCTGAAGTAGTAATTTTCATTCCAAAGTGGAGATTGGATTCGCAACGTTTACTAAAACAAAAAGAACTTGTAATCCGCCGTCTTAACGCATTGATGGAAATTGTCTCTGACAACGACAGCATGAAATCCGATGCAGAAATAATTCATGAAAAGTACAACACTAAATTAATGACACTCCAACGTACTGAATATGAAATTAGCTCTGAATTAGATAATAGAGTCGTCGAAATTGAAGAACAGGAAAAATCTGTTAAAGTTCTTTTGTTTGATGCAAAAGTTCAACTCAAAAGTAACGAAATTTCTCAAGAGACATTTGATCATGTTCAAAAAGAAACAGACGAAATGCTTCAGCACATGAAACATGAGAAAGATGAGATTGCTAAAGTTAAATCCAGACTTGCAAATCTCTCACTCGAAGATATGATTCCAAAGGTGTCACAATCTTCGGTGATGCCAGGAACCTATCTAAAAGAATCGTCTGAAGGTGAGTCACTTGAAACTAGATTACCTGAACCGCCTAGTAGTTCCCCTTCATCTGGAGAAACTCAACTAATGACAATTTCTTCACAAGAACAAACTCCTACAGAACCTGAATCTGACTGGATTAAAAGAATGAATTCACAATAACTATTCACAATTCTTAAAACATTCATTATTAAAACATTAATTATTGTATTCTGAAAAATTTGAAATAGGATTAGGCAATAATAATTCATCAATTAGAGATTCTGCGAAGAAAGATTACATATCATTTTGGAATGAATGTGCACACTCTTTATCTTGGTTTGAATCTTGGAGTGAAACATTACAATGGAATCCTCCTTTTGCACGATGGTTTGTTAATGGAAAAATTAATGCCGCTTACAATACATTGGATATACATCAGGAGTCAAAATCTGATAAGATTGCCATATTGTGGGAAGGTGAAGATGGCACTGATAGAAAAATTACATATAAGAAAATGTTTGAACAAGTCAACAAACTTGCTAATGTTCTAAAATCCCTAGGTGTTAGAAAGGGGGATCGTGTAACAATCTATCTTCCTATGATTCCTGAATTGCCTATATCGATGTTGGCTTGTGCCAGAATTGGTGCAATCCATACTGTCGTGTTCTCTGGATTTAGTGCCAAATCTCTTTCAGATAGAGTTGAAGACTCACAATCAAAAGTCATAATCACTGCTGATGGTGGATACAGAAAAGGGAAAATCATCAATCTTAAAGAAATTGTTGATGAATCTGCTTCTTCAATACAATTTGTAAAAAATGTAATTGTCTTTCAACGAACGGGTCAGGAAATTCAGGTTAACAAAAAAGATTTGATGTGGTCTGATGTAATGACAATTTCTTCTGATGTGTGTAAATCTGAAAAACTTGATAGTAATGACTTATTGTATATTTTGTATACTTCTGGAACTACTGGAAAACCTAAAGGTGTATTACATGGAATTGGTGGTTATCTTACTCATCTTTACTCGACATACAAATGGGCATTTGATATTAAAGATAATGACGTTTATTTTTGTACTGCAGATATAGGGTGGGTAACTGGTCACAGCTATGTAGTTTATGGCCCTATGTTGCATGGTGCAACACAAGTGATGTATGAAGGTGCTCCTGATTATCCAGATTCTTCTAGAATGTGGAATATAATTCAAAAATACGGTGTCACGATTTTTTATACAACTCCAACTGCACTTCGAATGTTAATGAAATTTGGTGATGACATTCCAAATTCATATAATCTTTCAACACTACGTTTACTTGGAACTGTTGGGGAACCAATCAATCCTCATGTTTGGAAATGGTATTTCGATGTAATTGGAAAAAATCGATGTCCAATTATTGACACATGGTGGCAAACAGAAACTGGAGGAATGTTAATTAGTCCTTTACCTGGTATTGAAACAATTCCACTAAAACCCGGTTCTGCAACATTGCCTATTCCTGGACTTGACATAGAAATTGTTGATGAATTTGGGAATGAAGTAAAACCTGAAACAAAAGGCTCATTAATAATTAAAACTCCGTGGCCTGGAATGCTTCTTGGATTGTGGAAGGATAATGAAAAATACAAAAATGTTTACTGGTCAAAATTCGAATCACTGTATTATACTGGGGACTATGCAATCAAAGACTCTGATGGGTATTTGTGGCTTCTTGGTCGTTCTGATGATGTTTTAAAAGTTGCAGGTCATAGAATTGGAACTGCAGAATTAGAAAGTAGTATTGTATCTCATATTGATGTTGCAGAATCTGCTGTATGTGGAATTCCTGATGAAATTAAAGGTGAATCAATTATTGCATTTGTAGTTTTAAAAAATAAAGTCAAAACCTCTGAAGATACTATTCGTTCTGAATTACGTGACACAATTAGAACACAAATTGGTTCCATTGCAACTCCCAGCCAATTTTACATTGTTAAAAAATTGCCAAAAACTAGAAGTGGAAAAATTATGAGACGGCTACTAAAAGCAATTGCAAAAAATGAAGCAATTGGCGATGTTAGTACTCTGGAAGATGGTGCTGCAATAAGTGAAATTCAGTCTGTATTTAATGAACTACAAAAAAATATTCAAAATCAAAAACAATAACTAGTAATCATCTAATGTTGTTTCTCCATCTTCATCTAATGCAACATTAGTTTGAAATGCTGCCCAAACTGTTGCTACTGCTTCAGATGTAACTTGTATTCCTTGTTCTTTACAAAACTTAATAAAATTTCTACATTCATCATATACATCTACTTCTTCTTCAAAACTCATATTTTTTCACCATTTTTACGCTAGTTAATCTTTTTTATCATCTACACCTTCTTCATTAACTTCTTGATCTATCGATTCCACATCTTTACTCATTTGAGGAATCACTTCTCGAAGGTTTTCTATTGCACTTTTTATCTTTAGGACTGTAACTGATGCATCAACTTTTTCTTGATCATAATTGTGACCGAATTTATCAATTCTTTCTAATATTCCCTCCAGACGTTTGATATTCAGTAGCAAATTATGTTTAATTTGTTTATTCTCTGTCATATTCTTTCTTAGATACTAGTTGATTTATAGTTTAGAAATTGGCACTCAGCAAGTCCATCAACACGAGACGGAATGTTTGGTATTCAATTTATTTCCAAACTGGCCAATCACTATATGTGAACTGCTACCTATAATAAAACTAATCAAGGAAAACTGACTTTTTCTTATACTTTGTATTTAGTTTAGTTTTTATTTTTGTATTTTAGAGTATTAGTGAGGGGGATAATATATTTAGAATCCCAGTGTTTGACGAACACATCAGTGTTTGGACCGGCTTCGATTATCCTTCTCAAAATTTTATTTTAACTTAGGTGAACCATTGTTCTAACGTTTGACTTTTCTTTTCAAGACTCTTTTTTAATCGATTCATTGATGTCTCCACTCTATCTCTTGAAAAATCTCGTTCTTCTGATAGATATGTGATAATTCCTTCGTAGTCCGTTTCCCCAAATTCAATTTTATCTATCTTGGCTACATTTGGTTCAAGAAAAATTTTTCTTATCTGATCAAATGGAATTTTGTTTAGTTGTTCTTGAATTTGGGGGATATCTTCTAATCTTTTATGTTGTTTAATCATCTTTATTGCAGTTTTTGGTCCTACTCGTTCAAATCCATCTGGATTAAAATCCGTACCGATTAAAATTCCCATATCGACAAGCTCTTCTCTGTTTAGGCCCATACTGTCAAGATTTTTTTGAAATTCAATCATCTCGGGTAAAACCTCGATGTATGAATTTCTATTTGGAAGTTTTCTTCTTCCACTATTTGTAAAATTTCTTACTAGTCTTCTGGCACCAAACAAAATAGAGTCAAAATCTTGACTTGCTGATGCAAAAGCTTGTCCAGTAATTGTAAGATTTGCAGCTGTTGCTTCTCCTTCTGACGGTGCTTGTATGTGTGGTATTCCAAATAAATCTAATAATTTTTTTGAATCTTCTACCATTCCATCTCTCATTGATGTAGTTTGCTGTGCATATTTTCTTGCATCTTCCATATTCCCTGTAGTAATTGCTTTTTCATATTTTACTGTAGCCTCTTTTTTAATCTGCTTTCTCTTTTCAATCTCAGCTGATTTCAATGAAGGTGGTTTACCGTCAAATACGTATACTGGTTTTATACCAATTGTAAGAAAATTTATGTTTCTAAACAGTAAGCCTGTGATATGACTTGTTACTTGTCCATGTGAGTCTGTTAGATGAAGTCCTTCAGGCCCTCTAATTATTGCCAAAAATTGATAGATTGCATTATACGCATCAATTGCTACGATCTTGTTTGTAAATGATACAAGCTGTGTTTTTTCCCTTACTAGTAGAGGTTTTAGATCTAATCCCATACAATGATTCAATATTTACTTGTTTTTTTATTTACTGATTCGATTATTATACTAGAAATTCTTACTTTGCATGTCGGGATAGCCAAGCTTGGTCCAAGGCGGACGCCTCGAAATCTCAAAAACAGGATAGCGTCTGTGCTCTGCACACGGGGGTTCAAATCCCTCTCCCGGCGTCTCTTTTTTAAATACCGCTGAAATACTTTACAACATGGGAATATCTGTTAACAAAATCTTGGTTCCTCTTGATAATTCTAAAAATTCCTTTCGAGGTCTATCTCATGCAATTTATTTTGCAAAAATGTGTGATGCCAAAATTATCGCTGTACACTCTGTATATGCTGCTCCAAAAGGTGATTTCGACACATCGGGTCATTTTAATAAAGATCATAAAAAACAACTCAAATCCATGATGGAAATTGCAGAAAAACAATGTGAAAAGGCTGGAGTCAAATTTGTTCAAAAAATTATATATGGAAATCCTGGATATGAAATTGCAAAATTTGCAAATTCCTCAAAAAATAAAATTGATTTGGTTGTAATTGGTTCTCGAGGTAGAAGTTCTGCTAAGGAATTATTCTTTGGAAGTACGTCCCAATTCGTTTTGCATAAGTCAAAACCTCCTGTTTTAGTGATAAAATAACCCACTAGTAAAAAAGAGTGGAAAAAAGGCCCATCTCAATTTTTGCCAAAAAACAGCACTTTCACTAATGGAATTTGTCTATGTGAGAATAATTATTAAATATTATCCTCAAATCGTCTTTTTTATTTTTCTGCCTTGATTGGTTCTTTTTTCATCCACAGTGTTTTATTTCTATGGTCAATGAGTGAAATTCCCATGTTTAAAATTTCATCTCTGATTTTATCTGATTCATCAAATTGTTTTTCTCCTCTAAGTGTTTCTCTTTTATTTATTAACTCAAATACTGATTTAATTTCCTCATCTGATGCTGTTTGAATTTTTATTCCTAATACTTCTAACATGTATTCTAAAACCGGTAGCGCTTGTTCTGCAATACTCTTGGTAATCATTTCATCAGCAGCTAAACCATTAATTATTTTTATCATGTTGAAAAAGACTGATAATCCTAATGCAGTATTAAAATCATCATTTAGTGCGGCATCAAATTTCTCTCTTGTTTCTTTTAGTAATGATGAAATCTCATTTATTTCCTCTGCTTTCTCTGCCAATCTTAATTCATAATAACACGTTTCGATCTGTCGTAATCTGATTAAATTCTCTTTTAAGAGATCTTCTGAGTAATCAATTGGTTTTGAATAGTGTCCTGAAATACAAAATAATCTTGCTACATTTGGTCCCCATGAATCTAGTACATGATTTATTGATTTTACATTCCCAACTGATTTTGACATTTTTTCACCGTTTATTGTGATCATTCCTGCATGCATCCAAATCTTAGCAAATTGTTCTTTGGTAAATGACTCTGATTGTGCAATTTCGTTTTCATGATGAGGAAAAATTAAATCTCTTCCACCTCCATGTATCTCAAAATTTTTTCCAAGATACTTGATACTCATTGCAGAACATTCTATATGCCACCCTGGTCTTCCTTTACCCCATGGACTTTCCCAGTTCGGCGGTACATCTGAAAATTTCCACAGTGCGAAATCATGAGGATTCTCTTTTGACTCATCAACTTCTATTCTAGAACCACTTTCTAGATCTTCAGTTTTCTTTTTTGATAATTTTCCATACTCTGAAAATTTTGATACGCGGAAATACACTCCATTTTTTGATGCATATGCGGTTCCGTTATTTACTAATTCTTGTATTAGATTTATCATATCATCTATGTGTTCAGTAGCTTTTGGATAATTTGTTGCCCTTTTGATGTTTAATCTATCTGAATCTTCAAAATACATTTGAATATATTTACTTGATAGATCATTTGCAGATTCCCCTTGTTCTTTTGCACGATTTATTATCTTATCATCCACATCTGTGAAATTTTGAATAAGTTCAACTGGAATATTATTTGCTTCAAGAAATCTCCTTAGAGTATCAAACACAATTATTGTTCTGGCATGTCCAATGTGGGATTGATCATAAACTGTTACTCCACAAAGATAAATTCTTACTTTATCTGAAAATTCTAATTCTTTTTTTTGGTTTGTAAGCGTGTCTGAAATCTTCATTTGTTATTAACAGATAATTATGTATCATTTATCTTATTTGCATGAAGGGGCTGGAATTTGTTTTCTTAGGTGTTGGAGGCATTCTTGGAACTTTTTTAAGATACAAACTTCTTGAAACTCAGATACTATTTCATTTCATTCCTGTTAATACCTTAATTGTCAATATTTTGGGATCGTTCATTCTTGGAATATTCCTTGTAACCTCTATCCATTATAATATTGATGGACGTTATGCACTGTTTGTAGCAGTTGGTTTTTGTGGATCTTTGACTACTTTCTCTGCGTTTGCATTAGATAATTCAACTTTGTTAGATAACAATCAATATGGAATTATGTTTGTAAATATAATTACTAATGTTGGTCTTGCAATTGGTGCGCTCTTTGCAGGAAAAACACTGATGAATACAATTTTAAATTAAATCTCTTCCACTAAAACTCGTTTGTGTACACTATTGTCGTACAGTTGAAATATCTTTTTTACAATATTCTCTGAAATTTCTGATTCACTAATTGTATTTTCAACTGATAATTTTTTTTCAAGCATGCAGTAAAGTATAATGTCGATTTGTTCATATTTTGCACCTATCTCGTGTTCTGCATCATGATTTGGCCATAAATGTGGACTACTCTTCTTTGAAATTATACTCTCATCTATTCCTAGATTTTTTGCCATTTCTCTGACTTGTGTTTTGTATAGCGAAACAATTGGAAGTAAATCTGCTGCGCCATCTCCAAATTTTGTAAAATATCCTATATTGAATTCACTTTTATCACTTGAACCTAACACAATTAAATTTTTCAAATTTGCATAATAGTATAGAACATTCATTCTAATTCTAGCTCTTAGATTTCCTAATGCTTTATCTTCTGGCTCTATTACCATGCTAAACTCTTTATGAATTGAATTAATGTCGAGTAACTTGTAATCCATTCCTAATGTATCGATGATCTTTATTGCATCGCTAGTTTCTGATTCTGGTGAAATCTTAGAATCTGGCATTATCACTGCAAGTGTTTTTTCTTTTACAATGTTATTACATAAATATGCAATTACTGCTGAATCAATTCCTCCGCTTAGCCCAAAAATTACGCCTTTTGAATCAGTTTCGTCAATTTTTTGTTTCAATCCATTCTGTATCTTAGTTGCAATAATATTGTAATCTTGATTTATTATTTTTTCTAAAATATCTCGGTTCACAGGTTTTCTTAAACTAATCTCATAAAAAGTCTATCAGAATTACGCGTCAACATAAATGCCATCATCTCTAATATCCACATCATATTTTTTCAGTTTGACGCCTTTTAGATAATCCATTAATTCCCCTGTCTTGATATTGTAATGCCAAAAATGTAATGGGCATTCTACTATATCTCCTTCAATTTTTCCTTTAGGTGCAATGGAGCCATCTTGATGTTGGCAAATTCCATCTAATGCATGAAATCCATCTTGATTGAAAACTGCAATTTTTTTCCCATCTATCTCGAACTCTTTACTTGAACCAGATTGAATGTCACCTTTTTCTGCAACTTTAGTCCATGTCATCTAAATGATTTTGAAATAGGGTTCTTTATTTACTTATTCTTGTTACCAACTTTCGGCATATTTCTTTTGTTCTTTTGTTAAACTGTCTATCTTAACATTCATTGCTCTTAATGCGTCAACTGCAATTTGTCTATCAATCTCTTTTGGAACAATCATGGTCTTTTTACCCATCTTTTTATGATTTTTCAAGATATACAATAATGATAATATTTGATTTGAAAATGATTGTGCCATTACTTCTGGCGGATGTCCTTCGGCTGCAACTAAATTTGCTAGTCTACCTTTGCCGATTAGATATATTTTCCTACCATTTCTTAAGATACATTCGTCCAATGATGGTCTTACTTCTTTAACTGATTTTGATTTCTCTAATAGGAATTTTGTATCAATTTCGACATCAAAATGTCCTACATTTCCAACTACTGCTCCATCTTTCATAGAAAGTAGATGTTCTTTCCTAATCACGCTAGTCATTCCTGTAGTTGTAATGAATATTTGTCCAATTTTTGCAGCTTGTGACATTGGCATAACATCAAAACCGTCCATATGTGCTTCTAGAGCTTTAACCGGATCAATTTCTGTAACAATTACTTTACCGCCCATGCCTCTTGATCTTTCTGCAACTCCTCTACCGACCCATCCATATCCTACAACAACAATTTTCTTTGATGTAAACAATAGGCCCATTGCTCTAAGATATCCATCAATGGTACTTTGACCTGTTCCATATCTATTATCAAACATGTGTTTTGTATCTGCATCATTAACAATGACTACTGGATATTTCAATTTACCTTGTTTCTCCATTGCTTTGACTCTTGTAACTCCTGCAGTGGTTTCTTCCGTAGATCCCAAAATCTTTAGAGAATTGAATTTTTTATCAAAATGTACTTTGACGTTCATATCTGCTCCGTCATCACAGATTAAACTTGGTTTATGACTTAGCACTTGATCAATACACCAGTCATATTCTTTGTTGGTTTGACCATTCCATGCATAAATGTGAATTCCTTGTGTTGCAAGATATGATGCAATATCATCTTGTGTTGTTAATGGGTTTCCTCCACACACTGCAACATTTGCCCCTAATTCTTTGGCCCCCATTAACAAAACTGATGTTTCTTTTGTAATGTGAAGACAAAATGCTATTGTCACACCTTTCAGTGGCTTTGATTTTTTCAATCTAGTTAATGTATTATCCAAAATATCCATGTGTGAACGAGCCCATTCGTATGAGATCCTTCCTTGTTTTGCTAATTTTGGGTTTTTTACTTTACTCACAATTTACAAACTTTCCAATCTCTTTAAAAACCATACCTTAATAGTTAAAAAAATCCAAACATCACAAATGAATAAAAAAGCAATAATCACTAGTGCACTTCCATATTCTAATGGCGAAATACACCTTGGACATGTTGCATCTACATATTTGCCAGCTGATGTAACTACTCGTTTCCTAAAACAAAATGGAGTTGAGGCGTATTACATTTGTGCCTCTGATGATTTTGGCACACCTATTCTAATACAATCTGAAAAACTAGGACAAACTCCTCAAGAATATGTTTCACATTGGAATAAACGTGATTATGAAGATTTCACTGCATTTGATATTGATTTTGATTTCTTTTACAAAACTAGTTCTGGCGAAAATATATCATTTGTTCAAGAAACATTTGAAAAATTACAAAAAAATGGCCATATTTATGAAAAAGAAATTATTCAATTCTTCTGTGAAAATGATCAAAAATTTCTTCCTGACAGATTTGTAAAAGGAACCTGCCCTTACTGTAATGCTGAAGATCAATATTCAGATTTATGTGAAAAATGTGGTCGGGTACCTGAGGAAATTGGCAATCCTCATTGTTCAATCTGTGGTCAAACTCCTGTTAAAAAATCAACAAATCATTATTTCTTTAAACTAAAAAATTTCTCTGACCCACTTTTAGAATATCTGTCTAATGCGTCACACCTTCAAAAAGATGTCAAAAAATATGTTGAAAATTGGATTAAAGAAGGATTGATTGATTGGGATATAACCCGAGATATTTCGTGGGGGGTACCAATCCCAATTGAAGGGTTACAGAATAAAGTATTCTATGGCTGGTTTGACAATCATCTAGCATACATTTCATCTACATTAAAATTTTTAAATGATAAAAATATTGATGGAAAAACGTTTTGGAATGATGCTGACATTTATCATTTTATTGGAAAAGATATTGTTTATCATCATTATCTATTTTTACCTGCAATGCGTTTAGGAATTGATAAAGAATTCAAATTACCTGACTACATTCCAACTCGTGGTCATCTTACACTACAAGGCAAAAAAATTTCAAAGAGTAGAAATTGGTACATTGGACTAAAAGACTTTTTAGAATTATTCCCTGCAGATTATTTGAGATTTTATCTAATTTCAATAAATCCATACTCTCAAGATGATCTAAATTTTGATTGGGGCCAATTTCTAACTAAAATTAATTCTGAATTAATTGGTAATTTAGGAAATCTAGTAAATCGTGCACTTGGATTCACAATCAAGACTTTTGACGGTGTTGTGCCTGAACCTGAATCTTTTGATGAAAAAGATTCGGAATCTGAGAGAAAAATTAAATCTCTTGCTGATGATATTGGAAAACTAATGCAAGAAAATCATTTGGATCGTGCATTAAAACAATTAATGGAATTTTCAGCTCATTTTAATCAATATTTTCAGCACAAAGAACCTTGGAAAAAAGAACCTGGAACAAATGCCTGCATCTATCTATCAGTTAATGCTGTACGTTCAATTGCAATATGTTTACACTCATTCTTGCCAAAATCATCTCAAAAAATTTGGTCACAGTTAGGGCTTGAAGGAAATGTTTCTGATATGTCTTGGAATGAAATGTCTGAACTAACATTGAATGCGGGACATAAAATTGGAACCGTTGAGCCGTTATTTTCTAAAGTTGAATCTTCTGATATTGAAAAAGAACAATCAAAACTAGGAAATTAAAATGATTGGAAAAGTATTCCCAAAGATATCTACCCGAGGGTATTATGATTTAAAAACTGGAAAAACTATCAAAAATACTTCATACGATATTTACCCTAAGACTACTTTTCATAAAATATTCCAAAAATCTGAAATTGTCATAATGATTCATGGTCTGAGGAATAACAAATCTGGCGCTCTTGCAAAATATGTAATAGCAGAAAAACGCTTGAAATCATTAAACTATCAACATGATGTCGTTGGTTATAGTTATGATTCGAATACTGCGGGTGTACAATACAGGTCTACCGCACTATCTGCACTGAAAGTTGGGGTTTTAATTGCAAAAAAGAACGGAAAAAATCTTTCAAAATTTATCACGGATATAAAATCAGAAAACCCTTCAATCAAAATTAGATTAATGGGACATTCACTTGGCGCTCAAGTAATCTTATCCACAATACAATCTCTTGCAAAAAATTCAGAAAATAAAGGAATTATTGAATCCGTACATCTCTTTGGAGCATCAATTCCTGCTAATTCGATGAAACCTCTCATACATGGTAACGAATTTCAAAAAATTGTAAATAAAAAAATCATTAATCATTACAGTCCTTTTGATGATGTACTAAAAGCAGCACATGATGAAAAATGGGTTGAATCGCCTATTGGTTATCGTGGGGCTCTTGGAACTACTTGCTCAAAATACAATCAAAAACAAGTACGCCCACAAAACCATAGATTTGCAAGCTATGCAAAAACAATAAAATCATTTCCATAAATTAAAAAGAGAATATGAAATTTTTTAACACATTGCTTTTTCTTCTAATATGAAGTATTTTGCAAGTTTAAGATATGTCTCTCTCTCAAAGTCTGATATCTCTTCATCACCGCTATAGATTCTCTCAAACCATGAAATTATGTTTTCAATATCTTTGGTAGAAAAGACTGTCATTTCTGGCATATTGACTTCTATCTTAACTGGTATTTCACAATTTTAGTAAAAAATTATCTCGATCAGTGTTGCCAAAAATCAATTCAAAGAAGATCATTAGTGGAGTAAAAGAGAGATGTCATTCTAAATACTGAAGTCAAGTGTGCTCTCACTCCAGTCTTTATTACAAAATTCGTATTTAAGATTCTGTTATCCTAATCGTTTAATGATATGGTATCCAAATTGAGTTTTAACTGGAGCTGAGATCTCTCCAATTTCTAAGTTAAATGCAACATCTTCAAACTCTTTTACCATTTGTCCTTTTGTAAAATATCCTAAATCTCCATCTTTCTTTTTACTTGGGCATGTAGAACTTTCTCTGGCAACTGCCCCAAACTTTTTCCCTTTCTTGATTTCTTCTAGTATCTGTAAAGCTTGACTTTGTTTCTCAACTAAAATATGTGAGCATTTAACTTTTTGTGCCATTATTTTTCAAAAATCCTTTCTCTAATTTGTGGTACCCGTTTATACACCATGTCTCTAATTTTTGTTTGCTCTTGTGGTGTTGGCATTTCCTTTCCTCCTTTCATTTGTGCAAGTGCTGATATTCCTCCTAACAACACTTGACCCATTATCAGTCCAAAAACATATTCTTTCGTGTCTTTAACTTTCAAAACATCATTACTAGCATTCACCTCATTTTGATAATTATCTAAATTCACTATTGCATTTTCAATAGTTTTATCAACAATTGCCTGTAATTGCTCTTCTCCACTCATACATTTCTCATTATTTTTGAATAAATAAGTAATTACATCAAGATATCTTTTAATTAAACAATTCAATCATTTGGATATTGTTCAAATATTTCACAGTACAAACTGCAAATGAAGTATTACCTCTTGTGATACAAAAATATGATAATATTAAAAAACAAAAAAATGAAATAATCAAAGCCGAACAAGAACTACAAGTTACATTATCTGATAATAATACATTTGAAAATTATGTTGTTTTAAAGCAGAAATTAAACCAAGAATTATCAAAATTTTATAAAACTATTGAAGAATTAGAAGAAACTGGGGTTGTTATGAAAGGATTGGATCAGGGTCTTCTAGATTTTCCTTCAAAAAGATTTGATCAAGAAGTGTGGCTTTGTTGGAAAGATGGTGAGACGGAAATAAAATTCTGGCATGAAAAGGATACTGGATTCAATGGACGAAAACCTGTAAGTGTAGATGCAGAGTCATTAATCTAATGCTCTCTGTCTGGTTACGTGCAATTCGAATAAAATTTCTTCTAGCATCTGTAATTGCTGTTTCTTTAGGTCTCTCTGTAACTTGGTGGCATTCTGGCACTATTGATATTTTTCAGGCTGCACTCACAATGGGAGGTGTCATTGCATTGCATGCAAGCGTTGATCTTCTAAATGATTATTGGGACTTTAAACGAGGAATTGATACAAAAACAAAACGAACTCCAATGAGTGGTGGTACAGGTGTTCTTCCAGAAGGACTGTTAAAACCAAAAAGCGTTTACAATGCTGGAATTTTATTTTTGGTGGTAGGTGGTCTGATAGGCGGCTACTTTGTCATCTTACATGGTGTTGTAATTGGTGTAATCCTTGCGTTTGCGATAATGTCAATCTATTTCTACTCTACCAAAATCGTCAACTGGGGTCTGGCCGAAGTCTTTGTTGCAGTAAAGGGAACCTTGATTGTAATGGGAACATATTACATACAAAACTCTGAACTCACCGACGTTGTTGTACTCAGTGGGATAGTTGTGGGGGCTCTGTCATCACTGGTTTTGTTTGTTGCGTCATTTCCAGATCACGATGCCGACAAGGAAAAAGGTCGGCGAACATTGGTAATTCTGTTCGGGCGACAAAAGGCAACATCAATTTTCTACATCTTTCTAATCGTATCCTATGGAATAATCATTGTATGTGCCGCAATGTCGATAATTCCCGTCTTTTGTTTGATCTCGCTTGCAGCAATCCCTGTAGCAATAAATTCAATAAGAAAACTAAAATCGTCAATTTCCGACGAAGATAAGATCGTTCCCGCAATGAAGTCAACACTGATGTTTAGCAGAATATCGGGAGCTTTATTTGTAATAGGATTTCTAATTCAGTAATTCTCAGCATACATAGAAATACAGTTTGGTTTGAGCGTATCCATGATTAGTGGATTTGCGACATCTGAGGAAACAAAAAAATTCTCTGAAAAGTTTCTTACTGGAAATTACAATTCAGTTCAAAATTTACATCTATCAAATGTAGGTATTGGAACATATCTTGGTGAACCAGATTCTAAAACTGATGAAATGGTAACTGAAGCAGTAAAAAAATCAATTTTATCTGGTGTAAATGTAATTGATACTGCAATAAATTATCGTGCACAAAAATCTGAGCGAAGTATTGGAAAGGCATTATCTGAATTAATTAGTGAAAATCTGATAAAAAGAGAACAGGTATTCATCTGCACAAAAAATGGTTATGTGACTAATGATGGAGATATTCAAGAAGATTTTATGCAGTATGTGATGAGGGAATTTGGCCAATCTGGAATTGTCAAGGAAGGTGATATTTCATCTGGATATCATTGCATGACTATTCCATACTTGGAGGATCAACTTGAAAGAAGTTTGAAAAATCTTGGTTTGGAGTGTATTGATTTGATGTATCTTCATAATGCTGTAGAAGGTCACCCTGAAATGTCTAAATCTGATTTTCTGGAAAACTTGAAAAAAGTTTTTGAATTTTATGAAAGCAAAAGAAAAGAAGGAAAAATTAGATTCTATGGGATGGCGACTTGGGAATGTTTCAGAGCAACTTCTGATAATGCAATGTTCTTATCATTAGAAGATGTTGTAAAAATTGCACAAGATGTGGGTGGTAATGACCATGGTTTTAGATTCATACAACTTCCTTTTAATTTGCATTTTGATCAAGCAATGATGCTAAAAAATCAAACAGTACATGATAAACAAAAATCAATTTTAGACTCTGCTCTGGAATTGGGAATTGGTGTATTTACAAGCGTTCCTTTAATGCAAGGTAAATTACTAGAATGGGCAAAATCAAAACCTATCTTTGCAGATGCATCTCCTTCAGTTGGACTCTTACAATTCATTCGTTCAACTCCAGGTGTTCTTTCTCCATTAATTGGGCAAAAATCTAGCCAACATGTAGATGAAAATTTACAAGTAATGAAAACTAAATCCATGAGTAAATCTGAATATGATGAATTTGTCAAAAAATTAGTTTCTTAATTACACACAACACAACATATTCTTTAATTTTTCAATTTGTATCATATAATCACAATTTTTACAAACAATCCAATTTTTTACATTCAATGAACTTTTGAGACAATCGTATTCTGTCATGAATAACTCTTCTTTTCCACAATTACGGCATATGCCAAAAAGTTTTTTCATGTAATGGATTAATTTTTTTCCATATAAGATGGTCTTATGATTTATCAGTTCTACCTCTTTAGATAAATAGAAATACAACTCACATTGGAAAAAATCATGAAGGTTACTGATCCCGTCTGTGGTCTTGAATTTGATGAGGAATTATCAGTCACCCATGAACATAATTCTAAAAAGTATCATTTTTGTTGTGATGGTTGTAAAAAGATCTTTATTAAAAAACCAAAAAAATGGTCCAAAAAATCTAGATAATGGGAAATTTTCCACACATTCTACAAAATTTTGAATCTAACCTTATGTCATAATTACAATCTGGGCATTTTTTATCAGAATTTGAACTTGTCACTGTATATGATTTTCTAAAGCATTCATAGTAGTGTAGCGATTCTTTGGTTCTGATGTATATCCCATCTTCTTCTAAAATTTTTGTTTTTTTCTGTAAAAAAACATCATCTGTAATTATTGTATTAAATAACCCCGTAAGATTTACGGTTCCTGATCCATCTTGCATAGGTGATTTCTCTCTCCAAACAATATTTTTTGGGAGTTCTTTTTCAAATGCTTCTCTAAGAATCCATTTTCCAAATTTTTTCTCCTCTTTAAAATTTATTTTTTTTGATATTGGAATTGTGCCAGAAAATTTTATGACCTCTTCATTCAAAAATGGGGTTTCTACTTTCATGTCTAATGATTTAGCAATATCTTTTGATGGAAAATGCATGATTCTTTTAATTCTCTTCAATTCTTCATCAAGTTCTTCATCTGATTTTTTTAAAAGAAAATTATATCCTGCAAACACTTCATCTGCACCATCTCCGGTAATGATTGAATCAATTCCTTTCTTTTTCAATGAACTTAGGTACATGTATGGCACAATCGAATTACGTATTTCTATGTCATTGAAATTCCCTAATATGGCGATTGTTTCATTAATAGAATCTAATACTTCTTCCACATTTACTTGTATTAGTGAAAGAGACAATTGAGTATGTTTTGCAATCATTTGTGAATAAGTTAGATCAGTTCCCAAAAAGTCCTTTGTAATGATCGTGATTGCCTGTGGTTTCTGATCTTTTAGTAGATATGCAAGTATGCTGCTATCTAATCCGCCAGATAATGCAATCCAATTTGATTTACATTCTACAACAGCCTTCTCTAATATTTCTCTGCATTGTTTTGTTTCTAATTCCACACTTTGATTAGAATATGATTTTAAATAAAATTTGTTAATTATTGTGAGATAGTTTCAGCTAATTTCAGAGGAACTTATAAGGCAATTGTGGTATCACGGTATATGCTGCTTCCTGCAGAAATTGAATCAAAGACATTAATTCCTGCTCTCCGTGCTATACTTGCAAAAAACTTGGCAGAAAATCACAATGTACGTGAAGATGAGATCTCAAAAATGTTAGGTGTTACACAAGCTGCAATCAGTAATTACATTCGTGGAACTCGAGGTGATCCTGAATTAATTAAAAAATTATCTGCTGAAAAACAAGTATCTGAAATGATTCATGAAATATCCGTTGACCTTTCATCTGATATGGCATATTCTCCATCAAGCCTTTCCAAATTTATTGGTCTTTGTAATTACATCAAAACTAGTTTATTGATTTGTGATATTCATCATAATTTAGAATCTGATATTGATGAAGCAATTTGTAAAGAATGTGAAAACATGCTCTTGAAAGGACCTGGAAGCGTTTACTAGTTTTTTATTAAAGTAATTTCTATATTCGAAGTCATTTGTCCATCTTCTTCTGAAATTATACTATCTAGTTTGACATCCTGAATTGATGAGTTTCCTTTTAACATATTTTCTGTAACAATATTTGCAATTGCAACTGCATTTGGAATTAAATTTCCATTTGCCATTAAGATGAGTTTTTTATTTGCTGATAATTTTGTTAAAACATCTACTGCGCTTATCATAACTGATTCGTCTTTTATATTATATACGTCCTCATCTGTCAACTTTTTTGATCGATTAATTTCTTGTAATTCCATCTTAATTGTAATTTACTTCGAACGTCTTTTAAATTTTATAGACGATTGGTCTATTCCTTAAAATCCAACAATGGTATATTTTGATAATCACCATTAGGTAAAACACGTCTAATTGTAATTGGTATCACTCTTTCTTCCAACTCTTTCATTGAAATATCAAGTGAGGTTACAGCGTTTATCGGTATGTCTATGAAAGGTGGGGCTCCTTGCGATAGCTGTAATGAGCGTGCACCCATAATTCTAGCTTTTTCAAATCTTGTCAGTGTTGGCGGCCCCATCAATATTTTGCTATCAGCATTTAATTCCATGACTTCGTGGTATTCATTCACATCAATAATTTCCCGCTGTCGGATAATTTCGCATTTCTTATCTAGATCTTCTTGTTCTTTTTCAGATAATTCTAATTTCCCTTCTTTGATTTTTCTAAAATTTTCAATTGCTTTCTCCATTGTTGCGTGAACACTAACTTTTGCATCAGGATCAATTTCAGCAGTGTCAGGTGTGATTATTTCGTCCAATTTTGCCTCTGCTATCAATGGAGCTGGTTCTTCTTTCTCTTCAGTTGTTTTTGATATTTCTTCAGGTTCAGACAAGTAAACTAATTAAAAAATGCCAATATATAATCCAAACATTTTCTTGTTGATATGAATGGTGGATCTGTATCCAAATCACATATAATTCTCGAAATAACTGGAAAATTCAAAGTTAAATGTGAATTAAAACGACATCTATCTCCATCATTAGTAGGAATCATCAATCGTTCATTACCTGTAACTGGAACTATTCACATGTTTGGTACTAGTGGTGTATATGTTGAATCGTCTATAAAATCTGGTGGAGAACGAACTAGAAATGAATTCAAAAAAGGCGATATTGCATTTCTATCTGTTGGACATGCATTTTGTTTTTTTTATAAGGATACAAAAGTTGGGAAAGATCTAATTCCAATTGGAAAGATGTTGGATAATGTCAATGAATTAATGTATGCGGAGTCTGGGGATGAAGTTTCTATCTACTGTGATACTGGTTGATATATGTAATGACCGCTAAAACCCCCAACTTTTTTTACAGTTCCTTGTTCTAATGCTTTCTTAAGAAATGCATTTGCAGTAGAGATTTTTACATTTGTTTGTCTGGCTAAATCTTGAATTGTTATAACTTTTGATGATTTTACAATTTTACTAGCTTGTTCTTCATTGATGAATACTTCTGCATCTTTTTTCTCAGTATGCTCTTTCTTGTCTTTTTTTACCTTTCCACCTTGTGATTTTTCATTTGATGATACAGATTTATTCTTACTACCCATGTCTGTTGAACTTTAATTCCTATTTATAAACGAACAAAAAATTTCTCTTTTTCAACTTTATTAACGGTTGAATTATAATTTATACAATGGGTATTATCTCAAAAGGTGCAAAATGTAATGTGGATGGTTGTGATAATGATGCAGTTCGTTCTCTTAATACTAAAAAAATTGAGGATGCAGGATTGCGTCTTAATTCCTCGGGTAAGAAATCTGGTTTATGTAAAGAACATTACAAAGAGTGGAAAAAAGCAACAAAAGATGACCGTTCTTTAGAACGTGCTAGATATGATCGTGATTAAATTATGGATTAAATCCTTGGTTGTTAGCTTTACAGTCAGTTAATCTATGAAGTTTATCTCTGATTTTATTTAATTCTTCGTCACTTTGAGCTTTGTTAGCAGATTCTTTTAGAGTTAACAAAATATTCGTATTAAATGAATTCAATGAAACAGACCCTCCTACTAAATTCTGTTCTATACATGCCTCAATTTCCTGCAATATCAAATTATCACTTTGAGTTTTAATTGAAATTGGGGTGTCCATAGAAATATCTGTTTGGTTAAAAAAATATGCTGAAGATGAAAACCCAATAATTGCTACTGTGATAATTATTATCGGAAATTTTTTTTCCATAACTTCGTTCAAAAATAATGCCTTTTAATTTTTTACATACCGAATCATTTACATTGAAAAAGATTTCTTGAACTAAATATGGGTAAAAGAAAAGATGGAAAACATGCAAGATTTGCAGATCAAAAGGCTGCACGAAGAAAAGCTAACAAAAAATCCTAGTCCAAATTGATATCTGATTTTTTTAGAATTTCGGTAAATTTGTCTGGAACCTTTATGGCTGATTCTTGAAGTGTCTTATAATATTTGTCTAAATCTTTGTAAATTCGTTTTGGTTCTCTTGGTTCTTCATTTGCAAGTGCATTAAGTACTAAAATTGGAAATGCAATTGTAGAATCGGTATATACTGTAATCAAATCTTCATGAGAATTTTTGACTTTGCCCCAGCTCTTTCCTTCTTGTAGTGTTGCCCCTGACAGTCCTCCTGTATCAGGCCTTGCATCTGTAATTTGAATAATATAATCCTGTCCGCCATGATCTTTTCTTAAAATTTGATCTAGCAGTGGTCCTGTTTGTTGTGCGGTATTCTTTGGAACTCCTCCGCCTAATTCTAAAATACCTGATTTTTTTGAATTGTAAACTATGGCGGCTTGTTCTATAATTTCTCTAACGAAGTCTAAATTGAATGGCTTATTTTTCAATCTATGTACAGCTAAATTCATTGCGAGAGATGAATCTTTGAGTGTTGATACGTATACTGGAACATCCAAATCATATGCAGTTGTGAGGAAACTTTTTTCAGGAAATTTTGATTTTTCTTTACTGATCTTTCCTAAAACATTACAAAATTCCGCTGTAGTGAATGACTCTTGTGAAAATTTATCCTTAAACATCTTCTGGATAATTTGATCTTGTAATTCTAAGGTATCATAGAATTTTACATAAACATCTCTAATTCTGACAATTTCTTTTTCATATAGAATATTATCATCAACCTCAAAATGACCTTGTTTAACAGGCAAACCCCATGCAAAATGATCTTCATGATATACGTTTGCCCCTGTTGAAACAATCCAATCTACAAATCCTTTCTCCAGAAGTGTTTTGATAATGCCGCCAAATCCTACAGGTGTCATTGCACCTGCAACCGTTAAACAAATTGTTGCATTCTCATGAATCATTTTTTGATATAATTTTGCAGCTTCGCCTAATTGTCTTGCATTAAATCCTGAATTTGCATAAATCTCAACTAACTCCTTAACTGTTGTATTGGAATCAAGTTTGATGTGAGGTATATCCTTTCCTTCAAAATGATGGTGGTTCACACAAAAATTTGTATTATAAGTAAAATAAGCTTTTAGGATCTAATGTTTCGTGATCCGTCGCCGTCATCAGATTTTCCAACATGTTCTTTTACCATTTTTAGCACATCCTCAATTATATCACATAGGTGGGATCCTCTAGAGTCGACCTGCA
>JGI24913J38484_100383_pt1 | contig 33120 bp, 40 predicted proteins | sample LinPfosmplate1_FD_38484 | JGI IMG/M metagenome (IMG submission 38484)
CGGTACCCGGGGATCCCACACTGCAGAAGAAGAAGCGGCAGAGTTTATTCAAAACAATGTCACAAAGCCAGTTGTTGCATACATTGCTGGAGTGAGCGCACCAAAAGGCAAAAGAATGGGGCACGCTGGGGCGATCATCACAAGTGGTGGTGGCACAGCAGAAAGCAAATACAACGCGCTTGAAAAAGCCGGTGTAAGAACCGTTAAGTCAATTGCAGAACTAGGTGAAGCGATAAAATCAGTGTATTAACTTTAGATTATTGCCAAGGGGTGAGTTGTTAGTTGTTACTTTATCGGGAACTTTAAAGTCGCCACAGCACCATCTTCCATAAAGCGATTCTTTAGGCTGACTGTGCCATTATGAAGGTTCATAATCTTTTTTACAAATCTAAGCCCTAGGCCGTTACCACGCTTACCTGTATCAGGTCTTGAAGAAGAAAAGAAGCGTCTAAATATTTGCTTTCTGGCGTGCTCTGGCACACCTTTTCCTTGATCGTATACTTGGATAATTACGTGCGTATTTGACTCACTAACCTTAATGCCAATTATTGAGTTTATCGGGGTGAAATCAATGGCATTATCAACAATATTGGCTAACGCTTGCTCAACAAGAAGCTTCTCAGCTTTAATCGTAAATTTACGTTCAATCGTGTATTGAACATTAATCCCTCTTCGAGTGATATTACCTTTGCGACTAGGAGATTGAACAACATCTTTAATTAGAGTTTTAACGTCAATTTTTTCAATATTTTCCAGCTGATCTCTACGCTCAATGCGAGACAAGTTAAGTAGGCGATTAACCAGCATGTCCATCCTCTTATTGGCATCAAGAATATTATTAACAAAGTGTTCACGCTGAGCACTACTCATCGGCATTAGTAAGTTCTCAGCAGTAGCTTTAATGCCTGTAATTGGTGTTCTTAGCTCATGTGCCATGGTGTTGATGTATTCTTCTACATATTCTCGACCTTCAAGATCAACACGCAATTTTTCAATCGCTCGAGCTAATTCTGAAAACTCGACTTGGCGAATCTTGGGTGCTACAGCATTTTCCCCCTTGGACAGGGCGGTGGTGTATTTAACCAATTTGCCAGTACCTCTAGACACTACAAAACTTGCACCTGCTCCAAATAATAATGAAACCAGAAATAGATAGATGGCATATTCTTCAATATGTTTTTTCTGCTCCATGATGTAAGGCTTAAGATCAGCAGTCGGCTTGATGGTGGTTAGTACGCCAAATATCTCTTTATTGTGATAAATTGGCGCTGACACATACATGGCCTTTTGCTCTGGGCTAGGATTCTTAATAGAAGGGTCAATTGCACTTGAGCGCTTGCCATATCTACCTCTTAATGTGTCGTAGACATCATTCCATAGAGAGTAATCTTTACCTTTGCGAATACCAGTTGAATCGTAAATAACAATGCCATTTTTATTGGTTATATAGACTTGAAGGTTAGGATTATTTTTAATAACTGAATAAATTTTGGCATTTAGCTCTCGATTAAGATAGCTATCAACTAAGTTATGCATTTTGTCAGTATTGATATGGCCATCTATAATATTTTCACCTGCCACTTGAGCTAAGAGATTTGCCGTATCAACCATAACATCTTCAGCAGCTTCATCAATACCTTTAGTGACACGTAAAGACACCTTGTCAGTAACAAACCAAACAATGGCACTGGTAATAACAAAGTAGGTGATAAACAGCTTAACGCCAATGGTTAGTTTCATAATGTTAAAGAGTATCCCAGGCCTTTGTGGTTTTTGATATGCTCATTATCTACATCAATCTTGTTTAGCGCCATCCTGATGTGTCTAACATGGGTTACGATTGTGTTTTCACCAGCGCCTGTTGGCCTGTCGTGCATGATGTTAAGCAGGTGCTCTTTTGAATGAATTCGGTTTGGCTTTTCTATTAGATGCATTAGGATTTTGCACTCGGCTCTAGTAAGGCCTACAACCTCTCCATGAAACAGGATTTGGTGAAGATCTTTATTGATTTCAAATATTTGCTCAGAAGGCGTATCTTGAATTACTATAGACGCTTCAGGTTGAACTTTAACATGTCTCAGTTGTGCACGGATTCGAGCAATTAATACACGGTTGTTAAACGGCTTAGTAACGTAATCATCAGCACCTAAACCCTCAAGGCCTAATACAATATCCTCATCTGCACCTCTAGCGGTAATAATAATCACAGGTATTTCTGAGGTTTTCCTAATCTTGCGTAAAACATCAAAGCCACTAATATCTGGCAAGCCGATATCTAGTAACACTAAATCGATATTAGCCTCATCTAATTGCTTAAGCGCATCATTGCCCATCTCGCACCAATTGACTGTAAATGAGTCATTTTCTAATGAAAAAGTAATGCCTTCAGCAATTATTTTGTCATCTTCAACTAGGAGAATATTGGGCATGGCAGGGCTGTATATTTTGTTCAGATAGTGCGTATTGTAAATTATAAATAAGTAGCTTAAAAGCAACTTCATTCGAACTTCATTAACTCTACATTTTTAAAACATTGTGGATTCATTTTCAAGGGCCATACTGTGCTCATTGTTTTTAGTTAATTGGATCTTAGATATGCGCAAAAACCTCCTCCTTGTTATGTTGTTGTCAACAGGTGTTATGGCTGAGTCTACGGTTTACGTGGGTGATCAGGTCAAAATACCAATGCGCGCTAACGATACGATTGCTAAAGACAATGTTATCAATCAGCTTAATATTAATACACCAGTCACCTTGATTAAAAAACAAGCTAATGGCTGGAGTCAGATTAAGCATGATGGCAAACAAGGCTTTATGATTTCAAGATATTTAACGGATAAAAAGCCAACTAATGAATTGGCTAGCAAGCTACAAACCAAACTAGATCAAAAGAATAGAATTTATAAAATTAAGTATAAATTGGCAGAAGATTTGAGAAAACAAATTGAGACCCATGAAACTGAAATATCAAGACTTAATATTGAAATTCTAAATAATAATTCACAATCACTAGAGCTTAACAAATTACAAAATAAGTTGTTTGATCTAGATGAGATAAATACAGACCTATCTGCACAAGTTAGCTCTCTGCAATCTATTAATAGTTCACTACACACAACTGACTTTTTAACCATCATCAGTGCCGTTACCTTGTTTTTAGGGTTTGGCGTTGGCATGGGTATGAGTAGGGCGGGCAGCAGCAGAAACAGCAAGATGTACACACTATAGATTTTTAACGAACCTCAACCAACTATTAATTCCTCCCTTTTTGTTAATAGTTGAGGTACTTTCTACCGCTAATGGTTACTCCTCTTTCCATTAGCGGTAGTTTTTTTATTCAAGGATGATAAATGAGAAAAATTGTCAAACAAAGACACTGGTCACAATCAAATGTATTCCCTGTATTTCAGATAAATTTTCCAGCACAAAATCAAGATTTTGTCGTGTTGGAGGGTCATTCAAACGATACATTGTTATTTGGCCCAGGAAGATCATCGGACAGCTATCTTCCGGGTGATTGCTCTACCGTTGTTATTCATGCTAATCATCATTTTACTTTCTTACAAAACATCAACCTTAATGACCAGGTTATCTTGAGCGATCAAATGGGTATGGAATACCAATATTGCGTACTCGATGTTAGCATTATGGACATCGATCAAGAGCAGATTAAAGTTTCTAATATCGATGAACTAAAGCTTGTTACCCCTTGGCCGTTTGATGGATTTACTAAAGACAACACACTGCGCTACATTGTTACCGCTAGAAAGTATGAAACCTATCAAAACTAAATCCAACAATAAAGTAAAGCTATTCAGAATGATGGACATGGATATTACTGAGCAACAATTCAAACAAGCTAAAGCTTGGTATAAAAGCGCCAAACACACTAATATCCACTCACTTAAAAAATCTTAAATATTCCACTCTAATAGATCATAATGATCTTTATAATATAATAATATAATAATTCAATCAAATAATAGGAAAAAAATATGAAAAAGCACATATTAGCAATATCAGTAGCAACTATTTTATCAATCACAAATGTTTCAGCAGAGACACAAGGGTTTAAAAACCTTGAGCACTTAGGTGGCACTATTGGCGGTGTTATTGATGATGGCTTTAAAGGAATAGTAAATACTGTAATAGCTATTGGTGACTTACCAGAAGACACAAGAGTTTGGACAGTAGGACAGGTTGAAGAGTTAAAAGATAAAATCTGTGAAAAGCCTATAACAATTACTAAAGAGGTTCCAGTTGAGAAAATTGTTTATGTTGACAGAGAAATCATCCATAAAGTTTATATCAAGCCAAAAGAAAGAAACTGCACCACCAAGCGTCAATCAGATCGTTTTGGCAATGTTGACGAGGTGATTAGCTGCACTGAATGGCAATAATCCTAGTAATTAAAGAATAAATCAAAGGCCGCATAAGCGGTCTTTTTTTATCTTCATAAACAAACCATTCAAACCACATTCAAGCTTCACCTTCGTTTTAGATAATAACAGCTTTCAAATAATCGGAAGTCATTATGTCATACATCAAGCCCATTGGTGCAGTTGCTACACTCGTTGCTCTAGCTAGCCTCACTTATTCGCACTTTATTCAAGCAGATATATCATTTGCACAGAAGCCAGTTAGAGCCCCAGTTTCTTCACCGACACTTAATCCTATTAATGAAGTTGAGTTCGGATCGATTATCTACACACTAGGTGACAAATCTAAGTTTACTCAAATGGCATTAGACACCGAGGTGCAGATGGATGTCACAGGTACGATTAATAGGGTGAAGCTTGAGCAAAGCTTTACCAATCCATCAAATGATTGGGTAGAGGGTGTGTATGTGTTTCCACTACCAACAGACTCAGCCGTTGATCATCTAACCATGTATGTGGGCAATAAAACCATTGAAGGGCAAATAAAGGAGCGTAAAGAAGCTAAGAAGATTTATGACAAGGCTAAAAAGGCAGGCAAGAAAACTTCACTAGTTGAGCAGCAGCGTCCTAATATATTTACCACTAAAGTGTCTAACATCGGCCCAGGTGAAACCATCAAAATTGCCATTGAATATCAGCAGGCTGTTAAGCTTGATCATGACAAATTCTCTATTAGATTCCCGATGACCATTGGGAAAAGATACATTCCTGGCAAGCCTATATCAACTCCAAAGAATACTTTGGGCACGGCTCGTAATACACACCGTGTTAAAGACGCTTCTAAAATAACCCCATCAATCAGTAGCAATGTTCACAGACCTGTTAGCATCGCTATTAACCTTAAAGCAGGATTTAATACATCTAGTATTAATGCAAGTTATCACGACATTAATATTATCAATATTGATAAGCTAACTAAACATATCACTCTGGATAATACTAAGGGCAATAACCAAGCCGATCGTGATTTTGAATTGGCATGGCAAGCAAACAATTCTTTAACACCTGAACTGGCTTTATTTACCCAGCAAAAGGGCAATGATCATTATCTAATGCTCATGGCAACCCCGCCAGCAGATAAAGTGTTTAAGCAATCAAACACCCCAAGAGAGCTTATCTTTGTTATTGATTCATCAGGCTCTATGCTTGGATCATCTATGCTACAAGCATCTAAAGCATTGGTTCAGGCAATCAATAGACTTAACCCAACTGATCGATTTAATATTATTGATTTTGACTCAGGCTTTGACCCACTCTTTGATAGCGCCATGCCCGCCATTAATATGAACAAGAAGCATGGTGTTCGTTTTGCTAATGCTTTAAGTGCTGATGGTGGCACAGAGCCACTTGAGGCGATTAAATATGCTTTTGATTCAAGAGAATCTAGTGCTGATAACTACCTACGCCAAATCATCTTTTTAACTGATGGACAGGTGGGCAATGAAGATGAGATATTCCGTGTCGTTCGTCAAAATATTGATGAAGACCGTCTGTTTACAATTGGTATCGGATCTGCACCAAACTCTCATCTAATGACTACTTTGTCTGAATACGGTAAAGGCACTTATACTTTCATTGGTAATATCGATGAAGTAGAAACTAAAATGCTGGAGCTATTTGACAAGCTTGAATCTCCAGCAATGACAAATATTAATATCAACTTCCCGATGGATATTAATGCTGAGCAAGCATTAGGATCCATCTCTGATTTATACAAAGGTGAGGTGATCACAGCAGTTTACAAACTCAACGCCATCCCTAGCAAGCTCAGTATTAGTGGCGATACCGCTAACGGTGTATTCACCAAAGATATTGATATTAGCGCCAATAACAACACAACTGGCATTGATGTGCTTTGGGCTAGACGTAAAATCGAGCAAATGATGCATCAATACCGAGCGCAAAATAGACGCATTGATCGAGACAAGGTGCAAGCCGATATCACCAATATTGCGCTTGAGCATCATCTGGTCTCAAAATTTACCTCATTAGTTGCAGTTGACATAACACCGTCAAAACCGAGCAATCAAGCCACAACCACCCAAGTGGTTGCTAATAAGGTTAAAGCGGCCAAAACAGCCACAAACGCACAACTATGGATGCTACTAGGGCTTGCGTTTGTTCTATTGTCAGTTGTTACTCGCTCTAGGAAAACATCATGAATAAATCAATACTACTGGCAATTATCGGCATTAGTACTTTTGCTTACGGCGCCTACATGCCGATTAAAGCTGAAGCTGCCCAATATATGATTCAATCAGCCTGGAATGTTGCTAACAAAACAGGCTATCAAGTTAAGCCTTGGAATTGGATGGATTCCCATCCTGTTATGCGACTTCAATCGACCAAGCACAATCAAGATTTAATCGTGCTTGAGGGAGACACGGGCAACGTGCTTGCCTTTGGCCCTGGGCGCAATATTGAATCAAGACATCCGGGGAGAGCGGGTACAACAATCATATCAGCTCATCGAGATACGCACTTTGATTTTTTAGAAGATGTTGTAATAGGCGATCGATTCGAAGTGGATTCGATCTATTCACAGGATGATTACCAATACCAAGTAAGCACCATAAAAATAATTGATTCTGACAAAGTAGATATAAATATTAGCAGCAACCAAGCAGAGCTCAAATTAGTAACTTGTTATCCGTTTAACGCAGTAGTTGCAGGAGGGTCGCTTAGATATGTGGTGACTGCAAACTTAGTGCAAAAATCATAACATGGCCTGGCTTGATATTTAGCCAGATTATCGTTATTATGTTGGCTATATTTTATGTTGATTTAGGCAGGGGTGAATGATGGATTCAGAGGTTTCAAAAGTAGAGGTTACAGACATTAAAATGCCATTTTTATCAATGGTGTGGTTTATGGTTAAGTGGGCAATTGCCTCTATTCCAGCAATTATCATTTTATGGCTGTTAAATGAATCAATGGAACACAAGAGTCTTTATCAATGGAGATCCTATCACTATTACTGTGAAAGATGTGTTTGTTAAAAATGGTGATGAATTTACTGAATTTACCGATCAAAATGATGAGCATAGAATTCTTAGATCGGACTTAATTGAAATTCCAACTTTTACAATGGATTAAGGTAATATTGCAAGTGTAATAAAAATAAATTGCAATCTAAATGACAACAAATGAACAATTAGAAGATCAAACCCCAACCCCTAAACGAGGGTATTTTTCTCGGCACTGGCATGGAGAGCTTTCTTTGGCTAAATCTTACTGGATTAATTTTTGGTTTTTGTCATTTGCACTTACATTTGTATTAGTTTTTTGGATGACACTCTCTATTAACGAGAATCCAGTTTTTTACTCAAGAACTACACTTATTATAGTTGCCGTCATCTATCTCATTATTTATCCTTGGCAAATTATTGGCCTATGGCGCAGTGCAACAAACACAACTGAAAAAACAGGAAAAACTTTCTGGCCTCGTATTGTTAAATTCCTTGTTATTATGGGTGTTTTGGGAAGTTTTGGCACAGAAATGCAAGACAAAGAGTGGTACAAGCAATTATATTACGATGCTTTTGTATTGTCCAAGGCTAAAAATTACGATGTATCAGTCAAAGAAGGGGTTATTACCATTAATGGTGATTTTGATTATGGCATCTCAGATAAGGTGGAAAAAATACTAAAAAAGGATAAAACCATTGAATTTGTTGTACTAAATAGCGATGGTGGCTTGTTATATGAAGCCAAAAAACTCTCAAAGATCATCTTGTTGAATAGTCTTAATACACATACCAATGATGGATGTCGATCTGCATGTACCATTGCTTATATCTCAGGCAATACAAGATATATTTATAAAGAGGCTGATCTAGGTTTTCATCAATATAGCATCGCCAGGCCAAATGCAAGAGTTGATAAATTAACACTGTTGGATTTGTTACATGATCAGCAAGAGGATGCAAAGTTCTTCCAGAAAAGAGGTGCCAGCGAAACTTTTACAGATCAAATGTACAAATATGATGCGGATGGCATGTGGTATCCACCAATTTACGATTTAAAGCGCTATGGCGTGGTTCACGAAATATTGGAATAATTGAAAAAAATTAGGAAATATTAAGAATTAGTCATTTTTACTAAGAAAGCAGGCATCAAAGCACCACCCAGGGGGTCTAAAAACGCCTTTTTAGAGATTTTTAGTGTTTTAATAGGTTTGGGATAGGTGTTGCTATAAAAATTTTGCAAATTTTGAGAATTGGGCGGTTTTGGCATAATTTTAAAAAAATATTGGGAATTTCACTTATTAACTCTTTAGTGATTAAGTTTTTTTTGCAAGAAAAACAGATGGCCATTGGCCTGTAAGATTTTGTAAAAAAATATATCAAAACTTCATTAAAACTTCATTCTTTTTGCTCTACAATTAACCCAAGTTCAGTTCGAATTTAAAGCCTAATTTTTTTTAAATTATCGTTGTTTTTACAAATCAACAAAGGGCTTTTATTCCCTGAAATTTGAGGTGTTTTTTTCTTAATTTTGGAGGTTGTATGCAGCAAGTTAAAGAGATTAATATAACGCTAGATGTGGTGCTATCAGTGCCTGCTAGCAGTAATGAACAGGCTTATGAAACACTCAATAAAATGGATATTTTGAAGCAAATACAGCGCTTAATTGAGCGACATCAATTTATAGATTTAAACACCCAAACCAAACATTAATTAACACACTAGGAGAGGTAAAAATGATTAGAAGATCCAAGGGTCACGCAGTGGTAGAAGTGATGAATATTGATAGAGAAATTAGGGCTGCTTTTAGCAAGCTTGTAGATGCTATGGCGTTTCACAATGAAGATGAAATTGACATTGAAAAAGCCAGAACACAATTTAAAAAAATCTCTGATCGAGTGATTCGTGATTTTGAAGAAGATATGCTGGCCTTTCCGTCACACCTGGATTCAGATAGACCTGTTGAAAGAATAAGGCGTGTTTAAAAATGTTGGGTGCAATTACGGGTGATGTTGTTGGCTCAGTGTATGAGTGGAGCAATATCAAGCATAAGGACTTTAAACCGCTGTTTAGCCAAAGGGCTTTTTTTACCGATGATAGTGTTTTAACAGTAGCACTGATGGATGCGATTGATCGTAGTGTTAGCTACGACACGGTGATGCGCTGGTATTACACTCAGCACCCACATGCTGGCTACGGGCATCGGTTTCATCATTGGTGTAAATACGATACGGGTATGGCTTATAACAGCTGGGGCAATGGCTCGGCAATGCGCACCAGTGCTGTTGGCTATGCATATGATACGCTTGAAGATGTGCTAGAAAAGGCGGAACACTTTGCCTCGTTTACGCATAATCACCCTGAAGGCATCAAAGGGGCTCAAGCGACTTCAGCTTGTATTTTTATGGCTAGAAAGGGCGCCACTAAAGAGGCAATCAGAACTTATATTAGTGGCCAGTTTGGTTATGATCTTAATCGTACGATTGATGATATTAGGCCTGACTATAAATTTAATGAATCTTGCCAAGGCACCGTTCCAGAAGCTATTGTGGCATTTTTAGATTCAACTGATTTTGAAGATGCGATTCGTTGCGCTGTTTCTTTGGGTGGTGATAGTGATACATTAACGTGTATTACTGGTGGTATTGCTGAGGCTTTTTATGGCGACATACCGCACGATATAGCGGTGCAGGCAATGCACAGGCTTACGCCACAAATGCGAGATGTGGTGGTTAAGTTTTATGATAAATACAGACCTTCTGAAACAGTTCGACAAGCACATAGATTAGCAAGCCAGTTTGTCATTGCCAAACCAGTTGAGCGAGATGAGGCCTTTCATGAGCAGCAGCAGACATTTTGGAAAATGGTGGTTAAGGATGAAAAGGGCAATGTGATAAAAACAAAGGATGTAAGCGAGTATCCGGCCACCTTTGGCGACAACCTTGCCAATGATGATAAAGATACAGTTTTTAAAAAAATTAACCGTTTGTTTGAACTTTAGCCATGTCAATATTTAAATTATTTAAAACCAAAGGGGCTTCGCTAAAACCTGGTTTGGGGCTTGATTTCTCCAAAGAGTTTGCAAATCAAGCGTGTCGCTGTGTACAGCAGGAGCTAGACTTATCAGAGCTCACTTGGATGGATACTAGTGGCTATCAACATTCCAAAGAAGCGCTTAAAGAAAAAAATAAAGCATTGATGAGCGAATATTTAACCTCTGATCGACAAAAAGATTTGTTTAAGTAGGTAGCAAAATATGAGCGCTTTAAAATATATTGAAAGCCTATTTAACACCCTAAAAAAGTGCGATCAAAATGGTGGTCCAACTGGTATGGCATTTGGCCTTGCTGGTAGTTTAATTCGAAACGATGGCTTTGATATCGATGATATTGCCAAATCTTATATGAGGTGGCACAGGCGCGACGGCTTTGATGCTGGGCCAACAGCTAGTAGAGTATTTCAATTAGTTGAAAAAGGCATGAGTTTTCATAAGGCGGGTAAGCAGGTTGATTTTGAAGCCAATGGCAGAACTGCAGGCTGCAACCCCGCACATAGAGCTGCGCCACTAGCAACGCTGAATGTGAATGACAAAGAGCTGATAGATATTGTTATTCAAGAAGCAAAGCTAACGCACTGGCACCCCTTGGCTGCTGATGTATCGGTAGCAACTGTATTGTTGTGTAGAAATTTACACAAGGGATTTGATTGGCACGAATCAATTACTAACGCTAGAAAAGGTAGAATGATTGAAACGCAAAGAGCGCTAGAATCACACCATATTGATGATTTGCGTGGAGATGGTTTTGCGCCTAATGTGCTTACAGCTGCCATGTATTTTTTAATGAATTCTGATAATTTAGATGAGGCAATAGAAAGATCAATTGATTTTGCAGGTCCTGCTAATTATTGCCCAGTTCTAGTTGGTGCTATTGGCTCTGCTAGGTGGGGTGCTGCCTGATGCATATTTACTTTGATTTAGATAATACTATTATTGATGAAACTGGCGATAATGTGCGCCCCGGTATGCATGAGCTATTAACTTCATTTAAGCACCATGGTGTGAGACTATCTATTTGGACAGCAAGTGTTCGTGATCGCGCTGAACCTATTCTTAGCAGGCTGAGACTAAAAGACTACTTTACTGATTTTGTGTATCGTGATGATTACGATCCTGATGCAGGTTATGGGAGATCAAAGCCCAAAGATATACGCTTTGGTGATGGCGATATGTTGATTGATGACAACTATAACCATGTAGAATTTGTTAAATCGATAGGCCGCCAAGGATTTAGGATAACGCCTTATATTAGCTATATAAATCCTAATCCAGACCCTATTGAATTGGAGCAAATACACACAATTGTACTGCCTAATGTTCCTTTTAAAATTCAGCGTAGTTTTTTTCTTAAAAGAATATTTAGTGAGTTATTTAGAAAAAAGAAGCAACTACCACTTTGGATTAAATAAAAAATTGTCATTTGAATAATGTTACAATATTCAAATGACTACAAATACACAAAACCGTGGTGGTGCTAGATTAGGTGCAGGCCGAAAGAAAAACTCGGGTAAATTTAAAGAAGACACCAAAGTAATGCGTGTGCCACTTAGCTTGGTGGGTACGGTTGCATCTACTTTGGAGGTGTACAAATCTCAACTAAAGTCTGATATGGAAGTGCTTAAACCAGATTTTGATGCGCCTAGTTTATCCATTCCCATATTCTCCTCGCGTGTGCAGGCGGGCTTTCCCTCTCCTGCGGATGATCATCTTGAGGATAGGCTTGATTTAAACAAGCACTTAATCCATCATCAAGAGTCTACTTTCTTTGTGCGAGCACAAGGTGAATCAATGTTAAATGCAGGCATTCACCCTGGGGATATTTTAATCGTGGACAAGTCTTTGCCTGCTAAAAGCGGCAAGATCGTAATCGCTGTTGTGGATGGTGAATTTACCGTTAAACGCTTATATAAATATAAAGGCGTAGTTAGTCTAAAAGCAGAAAATCCAGAGTTTAAAGATATTGAAATTAACGAGGGTAGTGAGCTTATTATTTGGGGTGTGGTAACGTCTGTCATTCACCAGTATGTCTAAGCCCAATCAGCAAAAATTTGCACTGGTAGATTGCAATAATTTTTATGCCTCATGTGAAAGGGTGTTTGATCCGAAATTAGCAAGAGAGCCTATTGTGGTTTTGAGTAATAATGACGGCTGTGTGATTGCTCGCTCTAATGAGGCCAAGTCGCTTGGCATTAAGATGGGTACGCCGTATTACCAAGTAAAGGATTTGATTATTGATAAATCAGTGGTGGTTAAGTCTTCTAATTATCCGTTATATGGTGATATGTCATCTCGAGTAATGAAAGTTATCAGCCAGTATTCTCCGGTGCAGGAGGTGTACTCAATTGATGAGAGTTTTATTGATTTAACGGGGTTTACAATCAATTTAAACACGCACATGCAAGCGCTTAAAAACCAAGTTAAATCATGGACAGGTATTCCTGTTTGCGTAGGTATGGGTAGCACCAAAGCAAGGGCAAAGCTGGCCAATCGAATTGCTAAAATTTATCCAAAATTTAACGGGGTTTTTGACATTGACTCTCTACCAAATGATCGCTTTAAAAAATTGCTAAATTCTGTTGAGGTGGCTGAAATTTGGGGCATTGGGCGCAAGTCAGCTCAGAAGCTTGAGCAGATTGGTATCAATACTGCGTTTGATTTTTATAAGGCTGATATCGGTATTATTGAAACTTTGCTTGGGGTAAATGGCAAGCGTATCTATCGAGAGCTTTATGGCCACTCTTGTTTGGCAATAGAAGAAATACCTCCAGCTAGAAAGCAAATCGTATCCTCACGTTCTTTCGGGCTTGATTTGAGTGATTTTGATGAAATCAATCAAGCATTAACAAGCTTAACTAGAAGGGCGGTAAGCAAGCTTAATAGCCAATCTTTGGCCACCACTTCAATGAGTGTTTTTATCTACACCAATCCATTTAAAAAAAACACGCCGTGTATCAACTTGTCAAAAACCATTGGTATGAGTGCTCCAATTAACGATGAAGGTTTGTTGATTCCTTTGTGTTCAAAGTTGCTTAAGCAAATCTACGAACCAGGCTATAAATTTTATAAAGGCGGTGTTATGCTGGGAAATTTAACATCAGATAAAAACCAGCAAGACTTGTTTGCTGTTGGTCAAAATCGTACAGAGCTAAAAAAACATCCGTATGGAAATACTCTGCGCTACGCAAGTGAGCTTGGCAATGATCGGTGGCTGCCAAGGGCTGAGTTTCAATCAAATCGATTTACCACTTGCTGGGGCGAGCTACTCATTGTTTAATGAGATCAAAAGAATAGCTTACAAATAGAAGGGCGCTTACTTTTTATGCAAGCAGTAGTTAAATTATAAGTTATTTAACATAATATAAATTATACGAACAAACTACAAGTGATCAGAGATAACACTGGCAATAGCGTCAATATGATCATTTCTAGCATTTAAAGCAGGAATGTAGCCAAACCCCTTGCCACCAGCCTGCATAAAATAGCCACGATTTTCATCGTCAATCTCTTCTAGCGTCTCTAGACAGTCTGCTGAAAACCCTGGGCAAACCACTTGCATATTCTCAATCCCAGATTTAGCCAGGGATTCCAGTGTGTCCTTGGTGTAGGGCTTAGTCCACTCTTCTCGGCCAAAAATTGACTGAAAGCTCGCCTGCCACTCATCATCTTGTAAATCAAGCGATTTAGCCAGCAAATCAGCCGTTTGCATGCAATGTTGATAATAGATGTCACCATTATCAACATAACGCTGTGGAATGCCGTGAAATGAAATTAGCAGCTTGTCAGGCTTTCCGTGCTCGGCTTGATACTCTTTGATCGAGTTGTTTAATGCTTGAATGTAAGCTTTATTTTGGTAATAATGCTCAATAAATACAATCTCAGGCTTACTAGACCATGCTTCAAGCTCTAAGTCGATTGCATCAAGTGTTGAGAGTGTGGTAGTTTTTGAGTATTGTGGATAAAGTGGCAGGATAATAACCTTGCTACAACCTTTGTCTCTTAGCTTGTTTAAAGCACTAGAGATCGAAGGGTTGCCATATCTCATGCCTAATTCAAACTCTAGGTTTGAGTGCTGTTTTGATAACACCTGCTTGACACCTTCTAGTTGAGACTGAGTAATATTCAACAAAGGTGATCCAGTGCCAAAGCTGTTCCAAATTTTGGCGTAGTTAACTGCTGATTTCTTAGGTCGAATATTTAAGATGACCAAGTTTAAGGCTAGCCACCAAATGAGTTTATTGGGTGGGTCAACCACTCTAGGATCAGACAAAAATTCAGCCAAATAGCGTCTTAATGCGGGCTTAGTTGGCTCGTCAGGTGTGCCTAAATTGGTAAGCAAAATACCCGTTTTCATAATCTTTTATCCAAATTGGTATCAATAAACTCACGTACAAAATCAGGCGTTTGTGCCGAGTGAAAGCGATCAACTTCCTCACCATTAATAAAAGCAATAACAGTTGGAAACCCTCTCACACCGTAGCGTCCAGCGATTTTCATATTTTCATCTTCTGCTTCAATTTTAGTAAGCAGAAACTCTTTTTCATCATACTCCAAAGCCACAGAATTAATAATTGGCTCCAAAATATTACAAGGGCCACACCACTGCGCTGAAATATCCAAAATGACTAATCTATGATGAGATTCATCCAGTACGCGTTTTTCAAAATTGTCAATATCAACTTCTAAAGCAGCCATAATTAATGACGCCTTATCGTATTTAGATCAAAATGGCGGCGTTTATTATTGTTGTAAATAGAAAAAACGATCAGCACCAATCCAAGCAAAATAGCGATACCGACATAGATCCAATTAGTATTCAAATTATCAATAAAAGAGTTGGATGTGGCGGTATCTTTTAATGAAGATTTAGCAAGATTAGTAGGCTTTAGATCAGACAAAGGCTCATCAACTATAGTCGATTTTTTGTCTAATTCTAAGCTATTTTTTTGCACTTTATGCTCAATATTTAATGACTCAATATCACCTTTAAAGCCTTCTATGTCAGTATTTATCTGAGCATTGTTACTTTTCAAAAGCATATTCTTTTGAGTTAAATCACTCACCATTTGTTTAAGCTCTAATAAGTGATTATTTAGCTTGGTATTGTCATTCTTTAAAAGAGAGTTTTGCTGAGTAAGCGCCTCTATATTATCTTTTAATTGAGCCAGTTCTTTATTCAACTCTACTATTTGATCGATGTTATTATTAGAATCAGTAGTGATTAAAACAGGGGGTGTGGTGGTAAGCCTATCAGACAAAATCCAACCACTTACATCCTCTAATGAAACCAAAGACCAGCCAGAATAATGCATGGTTAAACGTTGTAATTGCTGATCCTTCATGACATTTTTAATGATATTTTTACTATCAGCATCAGATCGATCGGATCGAATGACAGTATTGTCATTAATTACAAAAACGGTGGTGTTTGCCAATGAATTTACACTCAATAACAATAAAAAGATAAAAGAAAAAATCTTATTCATGCTTTAGAAAAATAATTAGTCAAAAATTAGTCATAGTATAAGCTGAAAACGCAAAAAATCCAAAAAATAAGCTAAAAAATAGATAAAATCGTTAAAAATCAAAGAGTTATGTCATAAAATAAAATATGCTCATTTTTAAACGATTTAACACCAACCTAGACTCGCTTATGGTTTTTTGATAAAAGCTTCTAAAATAGAAAATTTAAAGCTAATTATGGAAAAACGAGGATTTTTGGATTTTTTTAAGGTTTTCTCAAGAATGTGAGAGAATTAAATTATCTTAGCTCGAGAGAATTTCCGAGTTAGTCTATATTTTTGCTTTGGGCTTTTTGGTTTTTCTGGAATGGTTCGCTCAAAAAACTGACATGCCAACAGAGGATTTAAAATATCATTCTTAAATCGAGTTTTGTGGGTGCGTTTTAAAATTTTCATCAGCTCATCAGCACTACTTTCTAGCTGGCAATTTCTTAATACTTGAACTTGGTCCGAGCTTATTTTTTCTAATTCACAGCTTAGTCCGTTCTTAGCTCCCGATGTACCTATAACCTGCAGTGTATCAATGTTTTTTTGAAATTCAAATCCCTGTTGTTCTGCCGAATTTGAGATTGAATTGTTACGCTTTAACTCCTCACTCCAGACTTGGCTGTCCTCAATATTTTGCTCAACTTTTTGCTGTTTGCTTTTCTTAAACCAGTCCATAGTAACAATTTATACGAGGTGAGTAGGTTTAGTTTATCAAAAAATAAACCCTTAGTTTGGTAAAAATGGCGCTAAAAACAATCAAAACACCCTTTTATACAAGTTTACTGCGTTAGTATTTGATCTAAAAACAGCTGTAATCGCTCTGATTCTGGATTTTCAAAGAATTTTTCCGGTGTATTTTGCTCAATAACCTGCCCCTCATCCATAAAGATGACGCGATCAGCCACTTTCTTGGCAAAACCCATCTCATGGGTCACACAAAGCATGGTGATACCTTCTTTGGCTAGCTCAATCATCACATCTAGTACTTCCGAGATCATCTCTGGATCAAGCGCTGAGGTAGGCTCATCAAATAACATAATCTTAGGTGAGGTGCACAATGATCTGGCGATTGCAACACGCTGTTGCTGGCCACCAGAAAGCTGGTTTGGGTACTTTTCAGCTTGGTCCTTAATACCCACTCTATCCAGTAACTTCAAAGCTTTTTCTCTAGCTTCTTGCTTGGTCTCATGGTGCACCCAGATTGGCGCAAGTGTCAGATTATCAATAATGCTTAAATGAGGAAATAGGTTGAAGTGTTGAAATACCATGGAAACTTCAGAACGCACTTGTCTGATTTTTTTAACATCATCTGTTAATTCAGTGCCATCAACCAAGATGGAGCCTTCTTGAAACTTCTCTAGAAAGTTAACACAACGAATTAAGGTTGACTTGCCACTACCAGAAGGGCCACAAACAACAATAATCTCACCTTCTTTAACGTTGAGATCAATGTCTTTAAGTGCATGAAAGTCTCCATACCACTTGTTTAGCCCCTTTATTTCAATAATATCGCAACAACCTTTTTCGCCTATTTCTTTATTTGTTAATTCACTCATTTTTTTACCTACTTATGTTCAGTGCTAAAACGCACCTCTAATCTTTTTGAATAACGACTCATTGAATACAAAATCACCCAGATAACCATAGCAACAAACACGTAGCCTTCGGTATCTCTTCCTAGCCAGTTAGAGTTACTGGTTGCTGCACCTACGATTGCCAGCATATCAAACAAGCCGATAATCAATAATAAAGTGGTGTCTTTAAATAAGGCAATAAATGAGCCGACAATATTTGGAATGGAAATCTTGAGTGCTTGTGGCAGAATAACAAGCATGGTTTTTTGCATGAAGCTAAGACCTGCTGCGTCAGCTGCTTCATACTGCCCCTTAGGGATGGCTTGCAAGCCACCACGAATTACTTCTGCAATATAAGCTGTTTGGAATAAGGTGATACCAATTAAGGCTCTAAGTAGTTTGTCAAAGTCCATCCCCGCAGAGAAAAACAACGGCAACACAACAGAGGCCATAAATAAGATAGTAATAAGTGGCACACCTCGTACAAACTCGATATATACCACTGAAATAAATTTCACCACACGCATTTCAGATTGTCGGCCTAATGCAAACAAAATACCTAATGGAAAAGAGGCGATAATACCAACAGCAGCAACCACGACAGTCAATGTAAGTCCGCCCCATTTATCCGTTTCAACAATCTCTAAGCCTAGCCCTCCATAGAGCAAAACAAAGGCAACAACAGGATATATTAAAAAAGAGCCGATAATGAAATGCGCCCTATATTGTGAACTTTTAAGTAGCGATCCAAGCGCAACTAGCGCTGCAATAATGCCAAACATGGTATTAACACGCCAAAGCTCTTCTTGTGGGTAAAACCCATAAATAAACATTTTAAAATTGGCATTAATAAAGGACCAACATGCACCTTCTCGGCCACAAGAATCATTATCTGCAGTCAAATCAAAATTAGCATCAAAAATTGTCCAATTTAAAATCGGTGGCAAGAGTAGATAGATGATGTATAACGCAATAAAAGTAAGTGAGGCGTTGGTTACGGATGAAAACAGGTTGTCTTTCAGCCATAGAACGGCCTTAGTTTGCGATTTTGGCGGTTGTTTTGTTTCTTTTAGCGAGTATGTTGCCATAATAGTTACTTACCCTTAATTTGCATTTTTTTGTTAAAAATATTCAAGATCAATGAGATGACTAGTGATATTGTTAAATATACCAACATTGTCAATATGATAATTTCAATTGCTTGACCCACCACATTTAAGACCGTGCCTGAGAATATAGTCACTAACTCTGTATAGCCAACTGCCGCTGCTAAAGAGGAGTTCTTGGTAAGATTTAAGTATTGATTAATAATCGGCGGTATGGCCACTCTTAGCGCTTGTGGCAATACCACTAGTCTTAATGACTGTGTTTGCGTTAACCCCATTGCTGCTGCTGCCTCTTTTTGCCCATTATCTACAGACTCGATTCCAGAGCGGATGGCTTCGGCGATATAAGTGGCTGTATAGATACTCAAGGCAAAGGCCAGAGCAAAAAATTCAATAGATAAGTCTACACCCCCTCTAAAATTAAAACCCTTTAACACCGGATATTCTAGTTGCGCACCAGAGGCAAAATAAACCGCTATTGGCAACAAGAGTACAAGCCCTGCAAAGTAAGGAGTGGTGTTGGTTTCTATCCCTGTATCATCATGCTTCTTATTACTGCGTCTTTTAATAAAAATATAGCTAACAACACCAATAATGAAACTTGCCAGAACAAGGTATATCTCAACCCCTTCAACAGGTCTAGGTAGGTACAACCCTCTTGAATTGAGAAAAATACTATCAAAGAAGCTGATACTATTTTTAGGCGATGGAAAAGCGCTAAGCGCCATTGAATACCAGAATAGAATTTGAAGCAGTATCGGTATATTTCTAAAAACTTCAATATACACAGTGGCCATTTTTCTAATTAAATAGTTGCTGGATAAGCGTGAAATACCAACAATAAGCCCTAAAACTGATGCAAAAAATATGCCTGTTATTGCAACAATTAAGGTATTAACAATACCGACGTAAAACGCTTGAAGATTGGTTGATGCTGGTGAATATTCTAAAAAGAAATTATCATTAACAGCAAAACCAGCTTCATCATTTAAAAAACCAAAACCACTTCTAATGCCTCTTTGCTCAATATTAAGCATCATATTATCAAATGCTTGATAAGCAAAATAAGCAATAACAACAACAGCCAGTATCTGAAATAAGATTGCTCGAACTTCGTTGTTATATAGTAGTGACTTTAGTTTTGTAAACACAAAAAAACCTCAATAAAAAAACGGCTAACTGTTAGCTAGCCGTTTTATATTTTGTTTAGACTTTATCTAAACGCTGGAGCGTATAAGATACCGCCTTTAATCCACAACTGGTTTACACCACGTGGAAGCTGGATTGGCGTTGACATGCCGATGTTTCTTTCGAAACTTTCGCCGTAGTTGCCCACTTGCGCAATAATATTACGTGACCAATCTTTGCTAAGACCTAAGCTTTCGTTAAGCTTGCCAGATTTACCTTGTAGTCTCTGAATACCAGGACTAGTAGAAGCATCATCGATAGTAGCTGAAGTAACACCTAATTCTTCTGCTTCGATCATTGCATTAAGCGACCATCTAACAATGTTAAGCCAAGTGTTGTCATCTTTACGTACAACTGGACCTAGAGGCTCCTTAGAGATCACATCACCTAAAACTACCGCAGAGCTAGGATCTTTAAGTGTTGACCTAAGACCAGCAAGCTGAGATACGTCTGAAGTTAGTGCGTCACAACGACCAGCTTCGAAACCACCTTTAGTTTGAGCAGATGTATCGTAGGTAACCGCTTTAAATTCCATCTTATTTGAACGGAAGTAATCCGCTAAGTTAAGCTCAGTTGTTGTTCCTGCTTGAATACAAAATGAAGCGCCATCTAGATCTTTCACACTGTTAACACCTAATGATTTCTGAACCATAAAGCCTTGACCATCGTAGTAGTTTACGCCAGCAAAAGTAAGACCTAATGAAGTGTCACGAGTATGTGTCCAAGTCGTGTTACGCGAAAGCATGTCGATCTCACCAGATGATAATGCAACAAAACGCTCTTTAGCGGTTAATGGTACGAATTTTACTTTTTTAGCATCGCCTAAGGTTGCGGCAGCAACTGCACGACAAACATCAACATCAATACCAGACCAGTTACCACTTGAGTCAGGGCTAGAAAAACCCGGTGTACCTGTTGATACGCCACACGTTAAACTACCTTTAGTTTGTACATCCTTTAAAGTATCACTATGGAATATACCCGCTTGTACACCAAAACTACCAATCGCTATTAACGATACAGCAGATAATTTTAATAACTTATTCATAAAACTTCTCCTCATTGAGATTAATTAAAAATGCAGCACTTAATCATTTACCACATGGTGAAAGTTTAAAGGATAAATCGCTTTATGAGAAGAGTTTTACTAAAAAAAACTAGGTTCTTTTTTGATACATAGATACCAAACCTAGGAGCATGGTAACGGTAATAATAATACTAAGATGTTTAGAATCAACAATTGGTGAATAGCTACTATAAGCTGAGGCCAATGTTGTACTGGTTAATAAAGAGGCGCCCAAAACTGTTAACAGTTTAATAAGGGTTGATAGTTTCATCAGTCTAATGAATAAGTGCCACACTAAGTGACATGATAACTGCAGCTGATGAATAGATAATTGTGTGTAATGCTAAGTTCATTGTTTCTCTCCCTGGAAAAAATAAATTATTAAAAAAAATTAGTGAATCGTTGTACCGATTAGTTGTGTAATGATAGATTTTGACGAACTTGAATTTTTAAGCGTAGCTCTGGCATACCATTTCTTTGCTAACTTCTCGTTTGCCTGAATACCTTCACCCGTTAAATATGCATACCAAACATTAAACTGAGCAGGTAAATTACCCTGCTTAGCCGCTCTTTGATACCAGTAAAAAGCATTTGCTGTATTTCTAGCAACGTCTTGACCTTTTTGGAAAATATCTGCCAATTTGTATTGAGCGCTTGCATCCCCTAAATAAGCCTGCTGCTGGATCTTTATTGTTTCAACTTTTAGCTCTGATTCGGCTAACAAATGTGCATGTACTTTGTTCATAACATTTTCCTCATTTAGTTGTTAATTTGAGCCAAATATACCGTGATTTTAATAGCCTGTAAAGGGCTATTAACAATAAAAATTATATATTATATATTTACTTAAAAACAATGAGTTATGTGGTATTTATGGTATTAATAACTCTATAGTTATTTTTTAACTAATATAACTCTTTTACATAGGTGGTAAAAAATAACTATAATAGGTAAAAAAAACAAGCATAAACAGACAAAACAACATGGCCAATAAAACCAAAGACTACCTAGCTAAAGTGCGCAAAAAGACTGGCTTTTCAGACTATAAAATATCGCAGAAATATGAGATTAATCAGTCTAATTTAAGTAAATATAAATCAGGAAGAGCTGCCCTTTCTGAAACACATGCCTGGCTATTTGCCGATATCTTGAATATTAATCCTGCTGAGGTTGTTGCCAACACCAAGCTTGAGCATGCAAAAATGAAAGGTGATAAATCGAAGGTTATATTTTGGCAGGAGCGGCTTAAAAACCTTTCAAACATCTCTGAGTCTATCAAAATCGATATTGCGCAAATTAACCCCATTGTTGGGGATTTAAACAATAATGCCCAAAAAATTATTGATTTAAGCCTTAAAGCCACCCAACAAGGTTGCGACTTATTAGTTTTTCCAGAATTATCCTTAACAGGCTACCTACCTGAAGATCTACTATTACGGGCTGGATTCATTCAGCAAGTAGATGAAAAAGTAACCATGATAAAAAATGCCATCCCTGAAAATATTTCTATTATTTTTGGCGCACCTCATCAACAAGCGGGTAATTTGTACAATGCCGCTTATTTGGTTCAGGAAAAAGAGATTCAAATTTATCACAAACAACAGTTGCCAAATTACAGCGTTTTTGATGAAAAGCGCTACTTTAGCGCAGGTAGTCAGCCTTTTATTTTTACCATCAAAGGTCAACGCATTGGCTTATTGGTTTGTGCCGATCTTTGGGATGCAGACACAGTTAGAGAAACTGTTAGATATGGTGTAAGCAGTATTATTAGTATTAACGCCTCCCCTTTTCACGTTGGTAAACACCAGCAACGACTCAATGAGGTTAAAAACCGTGTACTTGAAAATCAAGTGGGCTTTATTTACGCCAACTTAGTGGGTGGTCAAGATGAAATTATCTTTGATGGCGGCTCATTTGCCATGGATGCCAAGGCACAACTCACCCACCAGTTGCCATTTTTTGAAACGGCCACGAGCTCGTTAACAGATCCTTACACACCAGCAGAAAGTGCCAGTGTTGAAAAAACAATTTACGATGCTTTAGTGCTTGCCACTAAAGATTATATTGAAAAAAATGGGGTTTTTAAAGGAGTGGTTATCGGCTTATCTGGTGGTATCGACTCCGCACTAACACTAGCCATTGCAGCAGATGCCATTGGCAGTGAAAAAGTCAAAGCCATTATGATGCCCTACACCTACACCTCTAATATGAGTCTAGAGGATGCCAAAGCTCAGGCCAGCACCATGAATATTGATTATCAAGAAATTAGCATTCACTCGATGGTTGAAAGCTTTAACTCTCAATTGAGTGGTGTATTTAGCGGTCTGCAGGCTGATACCACTGAGGAAAACCTGCAAGCTAGAGTGCGTGGAACCCTACTCATGGCTATTTCCAATAAACTTGGTAGCATTGTTCTTACTACTGGCAATAAGTCAGAAATGGCTGTCGGCTATGCTACTTTATATGGCGATATGTCGGGCGGCTTTGCCCCGCTTAAAGACGTGTCAAAAACCATGGTTTACCGATTAGCGAAGTATCGTAACACTCAGTCTTACATCATTCCTGGTCGGGTGATTGATCGAGAGCCTTCTGCAGAGCTGGCGCCTAATCAAGTGGATCAGGACTCCCTACCGCCATACGATGAACTAGATGCTATTCTTGGTCTATTCATTGAGCAAAGACTCTCTGTTAAAGATATCGTAAACCAGGGGTTTAATCAACAAACTGTGGAGCGCATTAGCCAACTGGTGCTTAATAATGAATACAAACGCAGACAAAGCGCTCCAGGGCCAAAAATTTCAAAAAATGCCTTTGGAAAAGAGCGTCGCTATCCTATGACTTCTAAGTTCAAACCTTAGGAAAATACTTTTAGAATCCCTTGAGCTTTGTGCGTGGTCTCTTCCAATTCACGCTTAGAGTTGGAATCAAACACAATGCCAGCACCCGCTCTAAAGCTTAGGTTTTTACCTTGTTTAATCATGGTGCGAATGAGAATATTAAAATCCATTTTGCCATTATTACTAATATAGCCCAATGAACCTGTGTAAGCCTCTCTAGCCTCACCTTCCAGCTCGGAAATAATCTGCATACAACGAATTTTAGGACATCCGGTAATGGTTCCACCTGGGAATAATGCCTTTACTAAATGCTTAACATTCTTAGCAGGCTTTAAAGTACCCTTAATGTTAGAAACAATATGATGCACATAGGGATAAGTTTCTAGTGCCATTACTTCATTCACCTCAATTGAGCCATACTCACACACTCTGCCCAAATCATTACGCTCCAAATCCAGCAGCATAATATGCTCAGCTTGCTCTTTAGGGTGATTGATTAAACGCTGTTTGAGCAATTCATCCTCATCACCCGCACCTCGAGGGTGCGTACCTGCAATGGGGCGTGTTTCAACCTGATCACCATCCACACTAAACAAGCGCTCGGGCGAGGAAGAAATGATACTAAAGCTTTGAAATTGAGCGAGCGCTGAAAACGGTGCTGGATTGGATGCCTTTAGACCACTGTAAAGCTGTGCAGCGCTACATTCATGCTCTAAAGTATATTGCCAAGCCCGTGATAAATTCACTTGAAACACGTCACCCGCTTCAATATAATCCTTGATTTTTTCAACACCAGACAAGAATTTTGCATCGGGTTCACAGTCCAATACACCTGAAAAATTAGAAGAATCTGCATCCACTTTGACTTGTTTAATGTCAGTTAGCACTTGATCTATTCTTGTTTGATCACCCTGTTCATCTAATAAATAAGTCTTATTTAGCTGATGATCAAGCACAATAGCACAAGGTATTTTGGATGCTATTGCAACAGGCAAATTGCTGCTGTACATACTCTCTAACAAGGTTGGCTCGATTTGACCGATCAACTCATAAGACAAATAAACAAACCAGCCACCGGTAAAAGGTAGTTGTGAATACTGAGTATTATTCGTGGTAATTTGAGAAGACAACGTTTCTAAAAAATTAAAATCTGTCAAATTTTCTAGCACCAATTCTTGCTGTGGATGTGCAAACAAAATCGAGTAACGATTGTTAATATTATGATTAACGCTTTCCAGTAAAAAGGGGTAGCGCCTGGTGTTTAACTGGCACAGAGCGTCCAAAGAAAAATTTGGAATTTCTAAAACTTTCATGCTAATTTAGCTGCTTAGACTCGCTACTTGTTGACTCGGCAGGTGTAATTTTACTAAGCAGTTGTTGGGCGCGATTAGCAACACGATGAGATGGGAATTTATCCAACATACTGCTAAGTAGTTTTTGTGCTTTTTCAGTTTGCTTTAATTCAACATACACCCTGGCCAATTCAAACAAAGAGTTGGCATACTTATGATGTAGCGGGCTATTTTGTTGAAATGCCACAAATGTGTTTTTTGCCAATGAGTATTGCTCTTGTGCTAAATAAGTTTTGGCCAGCCAATAGTGTGCATCGGATGCATGGTTATTATCAGGATAAATATCCAAATATTGTTTAAATAATATAATGGCTTGATCATACTGATCAGTTACTAGAAGTGAGCGTGCATTGGTGTATATTTTTTTGGCTTTTTTATTGTGCTCACGCACGCGCATCATGGTTTGCTCAACCACAGAGCTAGATTTTTTGTATTCCATTAAATTAAACAATTCAGTAATTTTTTGCCTGCTGATTTGCTGTTGTTGCTCTAATTGCTCAATTTTTCCTTTTAACGATTTATTAGTACGCACTAAACGCTTAATTTTTTTATTATGATCCATGATCACTTTATCGGTATTAATACCCGCAGAAGCGGGCTGCCAAGCAAACACGGTTAATAAAAAAACTAAGAAAAAACGCTGCATAATTCTCTACTGATAAATAAACTCAACACGTCGGTTTTGCTGCCAAGCACTTTCGTTATGAAGCTGGGCAGTTGGATTTTCTTCACCAAAGCTGATCACATTAACTCGAGAAGATAAATCATACAAACCTAGAATTTCTTTTACTGCTAGGGCGCGATTTTCACCCAATGCTAAGTTGTACTCACGTGTACCACGCTCATCTGCATGCCCTTCTAGGCGCAGATTAAGGGCTGGATTATCACGCATGAAATTGGCATGTTTAATAACCTCTTGTGTTGCTGCCTCATCAATCTCACTGCCATCATAAGAAAAATGCAATACAAACTTAGCACCTGAGTTTTTTAACTGGGCCACCGCCATTCTAGCAGCGCTATTTTGAGCCGCTGAACGCGCATGATTGCCTGCAAATTCTTGTGATTGAAAGCTGGAAGAATCTGCCGCAATAATACTCTCTTGAGTGGCAGACACATCCTCTTGTGAAGTTACCACAGCTGGCCTTGGTGCAACTTTTTGATAAAGCTCTTCAACCGTTGACGAACAAGACGATAGTAGAACGGTAGCTGTTACTAATGAGGCAATTTTTAACATGACAATCTCCTGATATTATTTAGAATAATGTGACCAATTCGGCTCTCGAACTTCACCAGCCTTACTGACTAATTCAAAGGTTTGGTGACCCAAGATAGAAACCACGGATAACACACCCGAATCGTCTTTATTGGTGGCAAAGATAATCATACTACCATTCGGAGAAAAGAAAGGGGATTCATCCAGTTTATTTTGTGTCATGACCATTAGATCTTTAGTGGCAATATCAAGCAATGCAATACGATAATCTTTATCCACTCGGTGTACCAAAGCCAAGCTTTTTCCATCTGGTGAAAAAACGGCTTTAGCGTTATAGCTTCCTACAAAAGTGGCTCGGTTAATTTTGCCAGTTTTTAGATGTTTGATATACACTTGAACTTGACCCGAACGATTAGAAGTAAAGGCAATACGCTCACCATCAGCAGAATAACTTGCTTCTGTATCAATACTAACATCACTGGTTAATCGAGTTAGTTTTTTGTCTTTAAGGTGATACGAATAAATATCTTTATTGCCATCTTTAGATAAAGTTAAGACAATACTCTCACCATTTGGGTGCCAAGCAGGTGCTGAGGCAATGCCATCAAAATAAGGTAGTTTTTGAGTTTTACGGCGCACGAACGGATACTGAATAAACACCTCAGAACGACCATTCTTAAAAGACACATAAGCAATTTTATTTTGATCAGGTGACCAGGCAGGCGATAAAATTGGGCTGGCCGCTCTTAGGATGGTTTGCGGATTTTGTGCATCTGAGTCTGATATTTCTAGCTTATATTCGCGCTTACCTCGACCTTTGTTGGCAACAGTTACATACGCTAAACGAGTGTCAAACGAGCCTTTCTCACCCAATAAGGCAAAGTATATTTGGTCTGACAGATAATGTGTAATACGCCTAATACCACTATTATGTACAGCAAACTTTTTGGCATACAATATTTTTCTTGAATACACATCTAGCAGCTCAATTTCGACATTGAAAATTTTCTTACTAACCTTTTCGAGCTTACCAATAACAATGGCTTCAATTTTTTGAGCTTGCCACTTGTCAAAATCAACTTGACTGGTAACAATATAATCAGCACTAGAGGCGTTAAATTCGCCAGAACGGTTAAAGTTATCACGCATAATATGCGCAATCGTTTCACCCTGCTTAGCATCACCTTTGACCAAAAAAGGAGAAATAACAATTGGAAAGGCATCTTCAGCTTTTTTTAAAACGGTTACCTCTAAAACGGCAAAAACACTTGCACTATAAAATGTTAAAAAAGCAGCGATTAGTTTAATCATTCTCTTTCTTCAATCCAGTTCATTTGAATGGCTTCTAGGATTTTTTCACCAGATTTTTCAGCTTCATCTTCAAACTCCGCCAAAGCCATAACCATCTCTCTTAAGTCAACAAACCCAACTGTCAAGGGGTTTGTGTCAGGGTGAGCTTCATCCAAAGCAATCGCGATCTCTAAGGAATCCGTCCAGTTCATAAAAATACCTAAAAAATAATCAATAATTAGCTTAATTTTAAAACAAATAGTCGGCAATCATGTGTCTTTTTAGCAAGTAAGCACTGTTTAAATACGGCGCACTTCTTGAATAAATTTAAGGGTTTCTAAAGCTTGAGTAATTTCATACAAATGATGAGAGCTTGTTACACCAATAACCAAATCAAGTGATTTAATTGAGTTGTCTTTTTCTTGCACTTCAATATGCTCAATATTACTTTCTAACTTTGATACCATATTGGCAATTGAGGCAAGTGTACCGCGCTGATTGTCTACATCTACAGTGATCTTAACATCGAAACTCTCGCCCTTCTCAGGCTGCCAATCAACTGCCATCCATTGTGCTTGCTTACTTTTTAAGCGCACTAGATTGGTACAATCAGAGCGATGCATAACCAACCCTTTTGTAGTGGTTAAGATACCAGAAACCTTGTCCCCTGGAATAGGGTAGCAACAATGAGCGAAGCTAATTGCTTTATCTCGTGTTGAGCTAATTCTGACACTTTGAGCTGAATATTGATCATCATCATACTGCAGCTTGTTGAGTACTACTGAGACTAAAATTTCACTCAAGCCAATCTTTAGATGCATATCCTCCAAAGAATCACAAGCTAATTCATTAAGGCAAGTTTGCCATTTTTTGGTACTAATACTCTCTACATCAACAGTAAGATAATCAAGCGCATTAGATAATAAATATTCACCAAGCTGGATCAACTCTGAGGCAGACTGAGTTTTTAAATATATTTTAATTGCAGCTTTAGCCTTAGCTGTTACCGACATTTGTAGCCAAGACGGATGTGGCTTGGCATGCTCATCTGTAACAATTTCTACCGTTTGCCCTGAGCGAAGTTGTGTTGAAATAGGGGCGCTGACTTGGTCAATTTTAGCTTTAACAGTTTTGTTGCCGATATTGGTATGCACCATATAGGCAAAGTCAAGCACGGTTGCTCGATATGGCAGCTGCATAATATCACCTTCAGGGGTAAATACAAACACCTCTGACGGGAACAAATCATTTTTGGTTTCTTCTAAGAATTCGACCGATGTGCCTGAGTTTTGCTGAATATCAAGCAATGATCCTAACCAGTTGCTAGCCAGCTCGGAATCATTATCTGAATCACTTTTATAGTGCCAGTGTGCAGCAATCCCGTATTCAGATACAAAATGCATATCTTCAGAGCGAATTTGCACTTCAATAAAAATCTTATTAGGGCCAAATAAAATAGTATGTAGCGATTGATAGCCATTGGATTTTGGTAAAGCAACATAATCTTTAAATTTACCGGGTAATGGCTTATATAGGTTATGAATCACACCAAGCGCCTGATAACACTGCGCCACATCTTTAACAATCACTCGAAAAGCATACATATCTAGCACTTGATTAAATTTCAAGCGCTTATTTTTCATTTTTTTATAGATACTACAAGGTTGTTTTTGTCTCCCGCTAATCTCAACTCCAGGTAGCTCTTCTTGCACTAGGCGATTATCAAGTTGCTCCTGAATATGCTTAATAACCTTGGTCCTATTGCCACATTGCTTTTTAATCTGGCTTGCTAGCACCTTATGACGAAATGGATGAATAATAGCAAAACAAAGATTATCTAGCTCAACCCTAATACTATTAAGACCTAATCTTCTGGCAATTGGCGCATGAATCTCAACAGTTTCTTTGGCAATTCTCAGTTGTTTATCTCTACGCATAGAATCCAAAGTACGCATATTATGCAAGCGATCAGCTAGCTTGATCACCATCACTCGCATATCGTCACTCATGGCTAAAAACAACTTTCGAAAGTTCTGCGCCTGCTTGTCTACAGTGGTGTGAAATTCTAGCCCGGTTAATTTAGAAACACCTTCTACAATATGAGCAATTTCATAGCCAAAATCATAGTTTATCTCTTCATAGGTCACACTAGTGTCTTCAATGCAATCGTGTAATAATGCCGCAACAATACAATAATAATCCAGTTGAAGTTCTGCCAAAATCATCGCCACAGAAAGTGGGTGGAATACGTAAGCCTCACCTGATTTGCGATATTGACCATCATGAGCCGTTGCTGCAACCACATAAGCCTGATACACCCCCTCCACCTGAGATTTAGACATATATAATTCAAGCACCTCGCACAGATCACTAATTAGAATTCTTGAATTGTTTTTCGACATGTAGTTTGGGCTAAATCTAGAGTTAAGTTTTGCCATTATAATACTTATGCGTCAGTATAATGTTGTGCATATTTATAATAAATTTACGTAATAATCCATGAAAAAACTTATTCTAATCCTACCTTTACTTACATTATTCCTTGGCGGCTGTTTTTGGGAAGAAGAGAAAAAACGTGAATCAATCACCAAGGGCTGGTCTCCAAAAACCTTCTTTACTCAAGCAAAAGAACAAGTTTCAGCCGGCTCTATGGATAAAGCCATTGAACTTTTCGAACAACTTCAGGCGGCTTATCCAGGCTCTAAATACGCCCTACAATCCAAACTAGAAATCGCTTACGCACTTTATAAAAGTGAAGATTATGATCCAGCGATCGAACGCCTTAATAGCTACATTAAGCTTTACCCTAACCACTTCTCCACGCCTTACGCTTATTACTTACGCGGGGTTATTTCAGAAGATAAATCACGCTCAATCTTAGATGATTACATTACTGATAACGCCCAGCGTGACGTTAACTCAGTGCGAGATGCTTTTAACTATTACTTGGCACTGATTGACAAATTTCCAAAAACTGAATACACCGAGGAAGCAAAAACTCGCCTAATTGTACTTAGGAATATCTTATCTCGTCATGAGTTATTTGTGGCTATTTACTATACCAAAAAAGGGGCAAATATTGCTGCCATTAATCGCAGTAAATACATTATTGAAAAATACCCAAATACACCCTCTATCCCTGCAGCACTGCACTTAATGGCGTATAACTACGATATTATCAACACACCAATCCTTGCCAAAGATGCACGCCGCGTATTAGCAAAAAGCTACCCTTTATACACACCACACTACTCATTAGAAGACTAGCTAACACATACCGCTCATGACCAAACTGGAGCGATCGTTCGCACTCAAAATATCGCTGATCATGGCAACACGCATGCTAGGGTTGTTTATGATTTTCCCGATTTTCTCCATCTATGCTGATCATTACACGCAAGTCACACCACTGTTAATAGGTGTAGCTATCGGTGCTTACGGCCTTACACAAGCGTTTTTTCAAATACCATTTGGCTACTTATCAGATAAATATGGACGCAAGCCTTTATTGATAATAGGCCTTATTATTTTCTTTATAGGTAGTCTTGTTGCAGCCGATGCAAGTGATATTTACCAGGTGGTGATTGGTAGAGCCTTACAAGGTGCGGGTGCTATTTCTGCCGTGCTCATGGCTTTTTTGGCAGATTATGTCAGTGAGGATGAGCGTCCAAAGGCCAATGCATTTGTAGGGGTTCAAATTGGTATGGCCTTTATGCTGGCTTTACTATTAGGCCCTATTATTGGTCATCAATTTGGCATTTCGGGTTTATTTTGGATAATTGCAGCACTTTCGATTGTGGCTCTGCTAGTGGTTGCTACCTTGCCAAATGCCAAGCCAAAAAAACAATATACACTCTCGGTTAACAACTTTAAGAAAATCCTAACACCCGACCTAATTAGACTTGATTTTAGTGTCTTTGCTCTACACTTAATCCTAACCAGTGCCTTTATCGCTATTCCAATTTTTCTAATCGATAACAATATTCTCTCCATTCAAGACAATTGGCAAATTTACCTGCCAGTGATCGTCCTATCTTTTTTAGGCATGATTCCAATGATCATTGTTGCCACCAAATTTCAAAAAACCAAAACCATTTTCTTATTGTCGATTTTCTTGCTAGCATTAAGTCAAATACTGTTTTACCAAACGGCCTTAAATTACGCCACATTTTTCATTATTTTGACTCTATTTTTTACCGCATTTAATGCCTTAGAAGCGCTACTACCTTCACTTATTGCTAAAACAGCTAGCAGTGAAAAACGTGGGCTAGCGATGGGTTTTTATGCCAGTTCGCAATTCTTGGGTGCATTTGCAGGTGGTATTTTAGGTGGGTGGATTTATCACACATTTGGTCTAAATAGTGTATTCTTATTCACCACATTTATCGCACTTATTTGGTGGCTAATTGCCCTAAGCATGAGCACTGAACAACATTAAAAATTTACCGGAGAAAACACAATGGCAGGCATCAATAAAGTAATTTTAGTAGGTAACTTAGGCCAAAAGCCAGAGGTTAAATTTGCATCAAATGGTAATGCAATTGCCAACCTTTCAGTGGCAACAAGTGAAAGTTGGACGGATAAAAATACTGGTCAAAAACAAGAAAAAACAGAATGGCATCGCGTTAGTTTGTTTGGCAAATTAGCAGAGATTGCTGGCCAATATTTAGACAAAGGCTCTAAAGTCTACGTTGAAGGTAAGCTTCAAACACGTAAATGGCAAGATAAATCTGGTGCTGATCGCTATACGACTGAAGTGGTTGTTTCAGGATTTAATGGCACCCTACAGATGCTTGATCGTCGTGAAGGCGCACCAATGGGTGGTGGCGCTCCACAATCTGCACCAAGCGCACCTCGAGCACAAGCACCTACACAAGACCCGATCACTCCTGTTGATAACGGTTTTGACGACGACATACCATTTTAAGGGTGGCCTCACAGTTTTTGTAAAGTTTTAAACTATACATACACCCAATTAAAGCCTTGCTGTAGCAAGGTTTTTTTTTTGGCTCTAGCTCTCTTAAACTCTCTTGATACCGTGGTTATACATTCTAACCATGCCCTTGAGACCATGATCACTTAACTTTGCCCATGGCTTGATATCTTGCTGATAGCCCTTATACCAAGGCTGAATTATTTCGGTGTTAATCTTGGCCTGAGTATGGACAGATTGCGCATAATCTTTTGCCAGGGCTTGAGCAGCCATAGAGGTTCCAGCTGTTGAGATTGATGCGGTAACGGCCATCACCATGTTTTTAACTTTCATATCTTCTCCTATTTTTTTAGCGGGTTATTTTCACTATACGCCTTATAACAAATAGATTCAAGTGCTTTAAAATATTGCAAAACCCACATATTTAAACATCAATAGGGATAATCATCCTATTCAGTATTCTTAATTAACCCTGTATGAATGATAAAAAAATAGCACAAATTTGGATTGATGCAGATGCTTGTCCAGTTGTTATTAAAGAGATTCTCTTTAAGGCAGCTGATCGGTGGGATCCTCTAGAGTCGACCTGCA
>JGI24913J38484_100391_pt1 | contig 33034 bp, 26 predicted proteins | sample LinPfosmplate1_FD_38484 | JGI IMG/M metagenome (IMG submission 38484)
TGCAGGTCGACTCTAGAGGATCCCACTTATACCTGTGGTAAATGGTATAACAAGAGTAGAGGAGAGGATGCCGGTTACGGTTACAATCATAATGAGCTCCGTAAGCGTAAAGCCTCTCTCTGACTTCAAATTCCATATCCGGTTTCTAAATAGATTAATCTTCATATTTTTAATGTTTTTAATGAGTCTTCTTGTATTTTATAAAATTCTGCAAATCATTGTTTATTGTATAGTTGCTCTTCCTGTCATATTTTCAACCATAATTTCATTATAAGATCCTTCAGAGGTAATTCTCAAGGTTCCACCCTCTCCTGTAACAGGTTCTCCGGAAGAGTTGAATGTAAATACAAGATTTGTAGTTCCGGTACCAACGGCATTAAAGATCGCTTTAGAGCGTTCCGGTAACTCTTTTGATTCACTTGACCCGGTAGAGGTAATAGTGTAGGTGTCAAGATTTGAGTCAAAGGTGATAGTCGCTTTTTTGTACTTACTCATTGCCATCTCTTGCGTATAACGAATATCAGATTTTATCTGTCTGGTAACGCTTTCAAGGTCGATAGTATTAACTACTCCCAGTTTAGGCAGAGCAACCGCCATCATTATTCCCGCAATGACTATAACCATGATCAGTTCAATGGTGGAAAACCCTCTCTCATTGTCATTTACTTTTTTAGAAAACTTCATTTTATTATCAATCATCATCTTATTAAGAGTTGCTCACCTGAGCAATGTAATGAAAGGTTGAACTAGAAACCGGAGGTCTCTGCTAGACTTGCGGTAGTGTCACCGGCATTAGCTGTATATGTCCAGGTGAAAGTATCCGGCCCTGTAACATAAGTAATAACGTTTCCAACATTGGTAACTGTAGCACCGCCGGACAAAGTAGTACCTGCTATAACTTCGGCTACATCATAAGCGTCTGCGTTTATCAGGTAATCAGCATGTTCTGCATGTATCGTCCCACTTAATGCAGCTCCAACTGCCCTTGCTGCATCTAACCTGGCGGTAGTGGACAGATTTACAAACCTGGGTATGGCAACGGCAGAGATAATACCTATAATGACGATTACCATAACGAGTTCTATCAGGGTAAAACCCTTCTCCAACTTCACTCTCTTTATTTTGATTTTAAAAATTTTAATCCGCATTTTACTTGCCCATTTGTTATCAGTTTGTTACCGCTATAAGTGGTTCTAGGAAATATTTCTTTTTTCCAGAAAACCTCATTTTATTATCAATCTTCTTCTTAATAGTTGCCAGGCGGGCAACTGATCTCTTGAACAGTTGCCCGCCTGAGCAATGTAATTGAAGGTTGAACTAGAAACCGGAGGTCTCTGCTAGAGTTGCGGTAGTGTCACCGGCATTTGCTGTATATGTCCAAGTGAAAGTATCAGGCCCTGAAACATAAGTAATAACGTTTCCTACATTGGAAACTGAAGCACCGCCGGACAAAGTGGTACCTGCGATAACTTCAGCTACATCATAAGCATCTGCATTTATCAGGAAATCAGCATGTTCTGCCTGTATGGTTCCACTTAACGCTGCTCCTATTCCTCTAGCTGCACTTAACCTGGCGCTGGTTGACAGACCTACAAACTTAGGTATGGCAACGGCAGATATAATACCTATAATAACGATTACCATGATAAGCTCTATCAGTGTAAAACCTTTTTCATTCTTTTTCTGTTTTGATTTCATCTTATTTCTCCTGCTAAAAATTAAAAATTTATTAGTTTACGATTAATACTTCTTCAACAGCGATAAATGCCTTCTAAACCAGGCAGAGCTGTTAGGTACGGAGATGATTTTCTATACCATTTGCGTCCTCCTTTCTGTCTCTTCTAAATAGATTGTTTGTTTTCTGTATTTCAAGTGACTCTTCTCTCTGATGTCTGTTTATCATTATTTTTTCCCAATAAAAAAGACCCAATATCAGAATATAGATTCTGACTTGGGTCTTCTTGTGCCTGGTGCTGAATACTAAATATTTAAGTATTCAATCGTACCAAATGACGAACGTAAAATTACCGATTCCACTGAGATTATTCAACTTTGCTGTACGCAGCTTGAATTTCGCAATTTAACTTGCATCTCAATATGTTCAGTGGGTTCTGTCGTATCATTCAACTATTTGGTAACCTGGCAATCTTCATATTGAAGACCCACGGCTTTGCGTCCCAACCTCACAGTTGGTTTGCCTTTGTCACGCTTGTTAATATCGCACTTGATATTCCAAAGCCTTTAAAATTCTGGAAATTTATATTGCCGTTGGTGTAAGCGCAATTCATTGAGTGTGTTACAATGTAAAAAATTATAATTTCTGAAATAGATGTGTGTGGAGAGATGGTAGGAAGCACTGTGTTTGTGTGTCACTATGAAGCAAGCAGGGTTTAAATTGGGATTATAAAGAGATTCACCGCGGAGGCGCGAAGAGCGCGAAGGAAAGATAATAGGACGCAGATCAACACAGATAAATACAGATTTAAGAATTCAGGCATCAAAGATAATTTTACACAGAGGCACAGAGAATACTAAGAAAACAAAATTTAGAAAAACAGAACAAAAGATAATAGCTTTTATCCTTTGTGCCTTCGTTGCGAAAATATGTTGACGAAGGTTTCTTGATGGGAGGTATCGAGGGGGAGGGGTAATTCGGTATACCTTATGTTATGTTGGAAGTCTGGACCTTATTTGAAAATAAAATTACGTCCTTATGCTTTTGACATATTCACTAATTTCAGATTAATCATTTATATGACACTAAAAGCCATTGTAGCCACTAAGATAGTTGAATACAAAAAGCGAGGTAAATCAATACGTGAGATAGCTAAAGAGATTGGATTGTCTCGTGGTAAGGCAGAAAGGACACGATATTATTCATGTTGCGGTGTTGGAAGAGCTATAGTTAAGGTATAATTGTCAATGGCTGGCTTTCAAAAATGATCAGTTAAGGCAAAACTCAAGCATTTAGTATGTAGCCACCCGAGGGGGTACGTGCATTGTCTCTCTTTGATGTATATCTATACACCCCACTCACAGTCTGAGCACGATAAAAGGGCTTGTAACATACCAAACGGGTTCAATAATATTTAAACATCAGGATCCACAAAGAACGTTATTGTTAAATAGAACTTATTAAGCCGCAGCAAATTTAGAATCAGGCTGAACGGATCGTTAGTCAAATTTGTAACTATACTCTAACGAGTTTCATTAATGGTTCAAAAGAATATAATGCTGGTCGCCTTCCTGATGACTCTTCTATTGTAAAAATTAGATCATGATTTAAAAGTTCTCTTGTAAACCTTGCTGCACTAGGAATAGGTATGCCACTTTTCGTTGTAAATTTGTTATTTCTAAAAACTGGATTTGTAAATACAAAATCTAATGCATTAACACTCCATTTAGAAGACAATACATCTGAAAAAGTTATTTTCATTTCTTCGTATAGAGTGCTTATTTCTTCAGCAATATTCAGGTTGCGAATGGCCTGCCTTTCAACAGCTTCTAGAAAAAAAACACACCATCCTTCCCAGTCACTATTTTCTGAAACATTTCTCATAGTGTCTATATAAAGATCTTTATTCTCTTCCAAATATCCACTTATATAAAAATGAGGCGTGGATATAGTCCCAGATTTCCATAACATCAATGTAATTAACATACGTCCAATTCGTCCATTACCGTCTTTAAATGGGTGTAATGCTTCAAATTCAATATGAGTAATCCCTGTCTTTATCAATATTGGATGTGTGCTTTTTTCTATATATTGAAATAGTTTATCCAATCCATCCTGTAGCTTTTCAGGACTGATTGGAGTAAACAGTATATTCTTTTTCAATTTATCGGCTAGGTAGTTTTGTTCATTTTTAAACTGACCTGGAGATTTTGAGGCGCCACGACCAAAAGATAACAATTGTTGATGCATTCCTTTAATTAGTGACGAAGATAAGGGATAACCTTTTTCCATTGCTTGTTGTGTAGATACCAATGCCCTTCTATAAAGGATGGTTTCAATAATATCTGCCCTTACCTTTGATGAATTTCCATTATTTTCATCATGGTCTGCTTCATATTTAAGGATTTCATCCATGGTACTTATTGTACCTTCCATTCTTGAGGAAATAACAGCTTCCTGATTTCGTAGAGGAGCCAAGAGAATCTCGCTGTTATGCATTTTTTTTAACATCTGGTCATAGCGAGCAACGGCATCAGTTGCTCTCAATAATTGTTCAACAAATTTCTCATAGTTAATATTGCTTGGTGGAAATTTATCGTAATGATAGTTGATAGCATTGTCTAAATTAAAGTTCATAGCTTAATCCTCAACTTGGTTTGATATTAATATTTTTAAATATATTAACCAGAAACAGGTTAGACATCAATATAAATATTAATATGATATTCAAAACTGGCTTGATGTAGAAATATTCAGATCAAAAGTGCTTGTCTCTCATATTTTTATTATTATGATACACAAGCTAGCTTGATATGAAAATATTCAGATCAAAGATGGTTGTCTCTCATATTTGATATTTTATTATAAGCAATAATATTGGGGTATGTAAGTAGTTCCCAATAAGGATATTTATTGCTGTAGTCAAGGAAAAATGGCATGGATATTAAGTGTTTACTGATGAAAGGAGGCCCATATGAAAGCGGCAAGGGCAAAACAGGAATTAATCATACAAATGTTAGAAACGGCACTGTAAAAGGCCTTCACTTTATTAAGCATATATAAACAAAGCCTTTACAACTTTGAAGCTGGGGTTCGAATCCACGACCTCTTGAGTACCAAACAAGAGGTCACTGGTTCAAGTCCAGTATCGCCTATACTTGAAGTGATTAAGTGTTCACACAGGTATTTTAAGTCGTAGTTAAGTCGTACCTAAAAACACGAAAAGGTAAAAAATGATAAAAGCAGATTAAAATGAAATCACCTCAAACTTGATGTAACACCTACTAAATAAAAGTATTACGTAAATATTAAGAATATATAAAAAAAGATAAAAATACTCCGAGAATAACATGGATGTTATTTCTCAAAACCTGCCTTGCACCAACACTTCTAACGCTAGTGGTTTTTAGTGTGATTGCATTAGCCTGTTATCCATACGTTTTTTACGAAGATGCTCTCCAATTGTATGAGGGTTGACAGGATAACCATCTGGATAAGAGAAAGGACGTACAACACATACAATATACTTAATGCTGGTATGTAAAGGGTAGCGCAACAACAAGGTTGCGTAACTTACGAGGAATTCACATGCACCCATTGGATGAAGAGAAGCACAGGCTAAAGTCTGCGGCTACAATAATAAAGAGGATAAAATTGCTCACATGAGGCTTTGTGCCTTAGCCCATTTCGGCAAGCTTGGTAAGGTCCCACATGGGCAGGAATATAGCCAACATAAGGAACAGCACAATCGCACCAAGAAAGGCCAGAAGTATAGGCTCTATCAGGCTTGCGATATTCTTGATAGAGTAATCAACCTCCATATCATAGTACTCTGAAACCTTTACCAGCATACTGTCAAGTTCACCGGACTCTTCTCCCGCAGACATCATCTGCACTACCATAGGAGTGAAGAAGCTGCTTTTCTTTATAGTTGCCGTAACGCTCTCACCACGTTTCACACCTTGTTCGATATCATTAATGACTTCAGATATCGGGACATTCTCCACCACCTCTGCACATATCTTCAGGTTCTCAACGATTGACAGTCCGCTTCGATTAAGCGTTGACATCGTCCTGCTGAAAACAGACATTGCAATCTTGAGAAAAATAGGCCCGAAGACAGGTACTTTCAGTTTTAATAAGTCTAATTGACGGCGCCCTTTATAGGTTTTAGTATATGCTTTAAAGACGAAAAACAGAGCTCCTGCTCCGATAAAAAGAATATACCAGTAGTTTGTAAAGAGGTGATTGGCCTCTATCAGAATTCTTGTCGCCAGGGGAAGTTCGAGGTCAACCTGTTGGAAGATTGACATAAATTGAGGAACTACGAATTTCATGAGTATAAGTATCGCGATTAACATGGCGCTTATGACTATCTTAGGATATCGTGTGGCTGCCTTGATCTTAGCTTTGATTTCTGCCGCATGTTCTGCCAGTGAGGCAAGCCTACTGAGAATGTCGTCCAGGGTACCGGATGCTTCACCTGCCCGTACCATATTTATGTAAAGTTCCGAAAAGGTCTTTGGGTGTTTTGCAAGAGAGTCTGAGAATGAAGAGCCTGTCTGAATATCTGCCGATACCTTAAGGAGTATCTCCTTGAATGTTTTGTTCTGCATCTGCTCTGCAAGGCCCTGGATTCCAGCGAGCAATGGTATGCCTGCAGCAAAGAGGGTGGCAAGTTGACGGTTAAAAACTATGATGTCTTTGTCCTTTACCTTTGGCTTTAATAAGTTTGCAAAAAAACTACTCTTCGCAGCCTTGCCTTCTTTCAGGAAAACCGGTATGTACCCCATTTCTCCCAGACGAGTCCTGGCAATATCCAGCCCCGTTGCTTCTAAAGTCCCTGCAACGGCAAGTCCTGCTCCATCTCTGGCTTTATAATTAAATAGTGGCACTGTTCTCCTCTTCGACGGTGTTATTTAAATATCTGTCAACTGTATCTGTAAGCATGTTCAAATCATAAGGCTTCGCTATGTACTCATTCGCACCGCATGCAAGGCCCAATTCCCTGTCGGCATCCTGAATCTTTGAACTTACAATAATAATAGGAATATGTTTAAACCTGGTATCAAACTTAAGTAGTCTGCATAAATGGTAACCGTCCATCTTGGGCATCATGACGTCCAGAATAATGAGTTTCGGTTGTTCTCCGTTTACCATCGTCAATGCATCTTTTCCATTTGTTGCCATAGCAACTTTGTGACCTTTTGCCTCCATGGCAAACTTTAATGTTTCTGCGCTATAAAGGTCGTCTTCTACCAGTAGTAATTGTCTGTTATCTATCATTTATATAAAGGCAGGGTAAAAACAAAGTTGCTGCCACCTCTCTCTTTGCTCTCTACCCAGATCCTCCCTCCCTGTGCTTCTACAATATCTTTGCAAATACTTAATCCCAGCCCTATTCCATAATGTTTTTTTGTTGCAGCATTCTCTACCTGATAGAACCTTTCAAATATCTTATCCTGTTCTTCAAGGAATATGCCGGACCCATTATCCTTAACGCTGATTTCTACCTTATCTTCCATAGATTTAGTGCTTACTACCACTTTTCCTCCATCGTTGGTAAACTTAAAGGCATTATCCAGAAGGTTTAACAGCACCTGTCTTATCCTGTTTGAATCTGCAAGGACAGGAGATGTGTTTCCATTGTTATTGATAAGTGATATTTCCTTCTCTTCAGCTTTGAACCATTGGCTCTCCATTGCGCTTTTTATAACTTTGCTGAGATCTACTCTCTCACGCTTTAACGGTACTTTCCGTATTTCTGACATGGCTATATCCAGAAGTGAAGCAGTCAGGTTTGATAGATATTCGACACCGTCGTTTATTATATGTAAGAATCTCTTCTGGGCATCTGTGTTTGGTCCCGGTATTTCCTGGAGCAAGAGATTTACTGAATTCTTCATGGATGTTATAGGGGAGAGTAGTTCGTGAGAAGCGACAGTTATAAATTCTGACTTGACCTGCTGAAACTCTTTGTCCCTTGTAATATCTTTAAACACGACTAAACAGCCTTTCTTTCTCTTGTTGTTAATCTCTCCGCTTATTTCAATACAATCTACTCTTATTACTCTGGTCTCCGGTGCCTGAAAGGTTATCTCTTTAGACGTAAGCGTATCCACTTCTCCTTTCAACCATCTTGATATATTACTCAGCCCTGAACTATTCAGCAGTGCTATTGTATTCTGTTTATCGATATCCCTGTTGATCTTCCCGCCAAGCAGCCATTTAACGGCAGGATTAACTACTACTGAGTCGTCATCTTGAGTGATTATTATTACGCCTTCAGGCAGGTTCTCTACGGCAAGATTAAACATCTCTATATTTTCATTAAATCTGACTTCCTGAGAAAGATTCTTGTTACCGTTGATCATAGAGATTGCATTTGATGCAAAGATGGCAAAAGATTTGAATAACCATTCATCATGGGAAGTAAACTGGCCTTTTCCTTTTTTATTTACAACCTGAAGTACTCCAATCACTTTATTATCCCTTCGTTTCATAGGAATAGATAAGACTGTCTCTGTTTTGTATTCCAGCATATTATCAAGTTGAGGATCAAACAGAGGACTTTGGTAAGCATCTTCAAGGTTGATAGTTTCTGATGCCTTTGCAACATAGCCGGCTAAACCACTGCCAAGTGGTAAGCGTACTTCTCCGGTTTCTCCATCGTGGACATAAAAACATTTGAATTCACTGTTTTCCTCATCCACCAGGAACAGATTGCACATATCTGATTCTAATATTCGTTCGGCTTCAGTTATTACAAAGTTGAGCAGGGATGCCTGTTCATTACACAGAAGCATACCGATAGAGGCATTAAACAGGCGTGCCAGCTTCTGTTCTGTTTTCCGGGTAATATTGAGCACACTCATGATTAAATCGCTTGTTGTATGGCCTAGATCTATTAATACATCTCCTAACGCCTTACCATTTACCTTCTGTATTTCGAGCGCTTCATCTATCTGGTGTTCATTTACCATCTTCTTTCCCATTAGTAACTGCCCGAACATCTGTTTTTCTTCTTCTTTAATCATCATAAGTTGTTACTGCTTTAATTTGTTTTCAGGTTATTAGAGGCAAGGTTCTTTATCTTCTGTTCCAATAAAAAACTCCACGGCTTTACGTCCCAACCTCACAGTTGATTTGCCTTTGTCACGCTTGTTACTATCGCACTTAATATTCCAAAACCTTTAAATTCTAAAGATTAATTTTATTATGAATTTAAGTGCCTGATATTCAGTGCGTTATGAAATAAAAATTTATAATTTCTAAAAATAGAAGTAGGGGAGGTGTGATAAAAAATAGTGCTGCTGTGTGTCAGAATGAAGCACGCAGAGACTAAAATGGGATTTTTTGCAGGTATATTTCTTGTTAGAGATTTGCGTGTTCAATGTCATTGAGCACTTTTAAACTTGTGAATATAGTGGTAGTGAGTTCAGTTGGGAGAGCGTTTGAATGGCATTCTGAAAGAGGGTATTCTTAGCAAATTCCATAACTGCCTGATTTAGTGTCTATCATATTAATTGGCAATAGCTTATAAATTTATTCTTTTCCTGTTGATTACTGTGGAGTTCTGCTGATTCCGCTGGAGTTGACTATGTTTTGACTACAATCTAACTACAGTGAAATAGGGTCGTCTTCTGGACAAGGTTAGAACCTGTTTGCTAACGGTTGCGTAGATTCACTTTACATTTGTTGCCTTAAATCCATAGACAATACTGACAAAAGTCTAGTTTGTTATCATTCCACTGAAGCACCATTCACATATCGTACTATTCTCTAAATTTCTTCTAAGGTATTTCGAAGTACAAGTTCAGGTTTTCCCTGATTGACAGGTAGTGTTGAGTCGTGTAAATTGCGGTGAATCAATTAATTTCGATAAAGGAAAGAGAGAGGGGGATTTCATTTTTCAGGTAACATTGCTTATGTAGTCGGAATATCTTGTCAACAAAATGAGGTTAGAAATACGAGAAAATTAAGTAGTACAGGAACGTGTTATAGATAACAAAAACCATTTCTTAAATTTTATTTAAATTGTCCAGTTTGTTATCATTTTCTCTTAAACACTATTCTCATAAACACCATTCATATATCAAGCATAAATGAGTAGGAATAGAAATTTTAAAGTATACTATTTTCAAAGTACATTTCTGCTTTTTATTTTTTTATGGATTTATATATGGTAGAATTAGTGTAGAGAGAGTAGTTACCACCAAGTTCTTGTGCCACATTAAAGGAAGGAGTCAATAATATGGACGCTAGGAAAAAATATTCTGATAGAAGGTGTAGTGAGAGAGAGGGTAGTCCAAGAAGGAGCAATTGGAGATTAAATAGATCCTTTGATATTTCGATACTTGATCATAGGGGTAGGACAGTAAACGTTAGTGCGAGTGGCGTTTATTTCGAAGTGACAACAGATGATATGGAGGTGTTTTCTGTAGGAACAACGACTCCACTACAAATAAAAACAGATATTCACTTATACGAGGGTATGGACGAAAAGTATTTGATTAGCGGAAGTGGAGAAATTATCAGAAATTGCATGATTGAGAACCCGGCTCATGTTAACAGTTTGGGAGTTGCTTTGGAATTCACAGAAAAACTTGATACTAAATTAGATAACGATTAATTGTTCAGATTATAGCTAGTCTACACCAAACCACACCTGCCGCAGATTGTTACGTCTTTGATTCCCGATGCTCATGATAAAATTCCCAAAATTAAACCTGCCACCAGTATTCCTATGGGTAGCGCTATTGATAAATAGTTGGCAATATATTCTTTTTCGAGATCTTGTTGAGTTGCAAACACATACATTACAGGAGTGGCGGGAAGTGTCGCACCTACAATAGTGACTAATTTATATAATCCCTGAAAATCAAAGATTTCAACTATAAAAAACCCTAATAATCCGCCTATAATAGTTTTTAATATGATAGTGTAAATAGGTAATTTTAAACCTTTAACATCTGGTTCAATTGCGATACCTAACGTAAGCATAATAATAGCAGGAGTCGCGTTGCCCAGCGGTGTTAGGACTCCGTTTAAAAGTTCGATATTAAGTTTCAGGTAGCTAAATAATAATCCAAGCACAATGGCTATTATTACCGGGCTTGTAATCATCTTTTTTAGTGATAGCAAAACATTGCTGTTATCATTTCCACATTTACAAGCCCAAAAATATAACAGTGTAAAAACAATTAGGGCATTAGCAATATCCCAAAACGCGAATGCTGCCAGTCCTTGCTCCCCGAACAGGACCAGAAATAAAGGGTAAGCTATTAGTCCTCCTTCCATTGATGCAAATAAAATGGTAAAGCTTCCGGCTAGCTTTTTTTCAAATCGGAATATTTTTGAGATTACTATGCTTATAACAAACAGTGATAATATTATTAGTGATCCTGATAATGGTAATATTAACAGGGCTTTGGTAATAGATATTTTTGAAAATGCGCGAAAAAGGATTGCGGGAAGTAATAGGTTGATGATGATTTTGTTAAGTGTATTACTGTCTTCTATTGTAAATAGTTTAATTCTTTTTAGAAAGTATCCCAATGGAATAATTAGTAACACTGGCAAGAGTTTTAGGATAATTTCGTTCATTATTTTATATGGATGGGTAGTGATTTGCTCCCGCTCTTTGTACTACCATTAAAGTTTATAGGTTTGGAACCAATAGACTATTTCCTCTACGCTCCAACTGACTCTGGTACAGGCGGTAAATACCCAAGTGAACTACGTGGACAAAACACATTGTATTTTATTCTAGACACTATCTTTCATTTTTGCGACAGCCGAATGATTAAGAATGCAATTCCTAAAAATCATTGTATACTGGCATGTTTACTAATCCCACAAAATTGCTATGAAATAATTCACAATTAAACTTTTCACAACATATCCAGTTTCAATGGATGTGGCTAACATGAACAACTACAATAAACAGACAAGGCAGGAAATATGGGAATATGAGGAGATGATTGGTCTACCTGTAGCGAATCTGGATGATGATAAAGGCAAACGGCTGTGCATCTCTCCAAAATTAGCATACTTTCTGTTAACTCCTAATCTTTCGTAGCATCACATTTTCTCAGATTATTTAAAAGACGCTGGTTGAAATACGTACTATGGCATCTGTGGTACGATACATAAGAGCTTAACAAACTTGACTCAAATATGAGATAGAATGAAGAGAGATCAACATAAAAGCAATAAGACCTCTGCACTCCGTGAAGAAGCAGAGAAGAAGATCAAGCCTGAGTCCGTGCCAATAGAGAAACTCTCAGAGGCAGAAGTCCGCAAGCTGGCACATGAACTACAGGTACACAAGATTGAGTTGGACATGCAGAATGAAGAGCTCAAAAGATCACAACAGGAACTTGAGGACTCAAGAGACAGATATGCAAGACTCTATGACTTTGCTCCTGCCGGATATTTTACCATTAATGATAAAGGCGCAATAGTGGAGGTCAATCTGGCAGGTGCTTCAATGCTGGGTGTAGAAAGAGGGCGATTGATCAAGCAACCACTATCTAAGTTCATGGCAAAAGAAGATTCAGGCAAATACTACAAGTACCTCAATCTTGCATTTAAGGAGCAAGTGCAAGAATATGATGTGATTGAATTAAGGATGATTAGGGAAGATGGCACAGAGTTATATGTTCAATTGAGATATGCAGCAGAACAGGGTACTGATGGTCATGCTAGTCAATGCAAAATAATTATAACTGACATAACCATTCGTGTTAAGTCAGAGAAGGCAGAGAAGGAGGTAAAGGAGCTGTTCAGGGCACTTTTTGAACAGACAAGGGGATATGCAATGATTCTTGATCCCTCTTCCAGTGGTATTCCCATAATACTTGATGTCAATAAAGCTGCCTGTGAAGCACATGGATGGAGACGTGAGGAGATGATTGGTAGGCCTGTAGCGGATCTGGACGATGAAGAAGGTAAACGACAGTGCATCGAACGAACAAAGCTCATCATGTCTGGAAAGGCATTATCGATAGAGACCACTCATGTTCGTAAAGATGGTTCCAGTTTCCCTGTTGCGGTCCATGCTAATGTTGTTCGCCTTCTTGATAAACCACCTGTTATTCTCACTACCGAATACGATATTAGCCATATCCGACAAAAAAATGAGGAGATAAATAGGCTGGCAAAATTCCCAAGTGAGAATCCAAATCCAGTATTACGAGTATTCATTACCGGTAATATACTATATAGAAACGATGCGAGCACATCTCTATTGGGTTTCTGGGATTGCCAGACATCAAGGATATTGCCGGAAAAGTATATTAAAATTGTTGCAGATACTCTTGAGTCTGGCCTAAGTAATACCATTGATGTTGAGCACAATGATCACGTAATGTCCTTGACGTTTGCGCCTATAGTAAGCGAAGGTTATGTTAATATCTATGGGCTGGACGTCACAAAACGCAGAGAACTCTCAGCTAGATTAGAGAATATTGAGAGAAAAAGTCGTACTTGGCTTGAGTATTCGCCAGTTTGTACAAAGATAGTAGATCTTGATTTTAATCTACAGTATATGAGTACGGCGGGTATAGAAGCTCTTGAAATTGACGATGTTACACTGCTATATGGAAAACCGTATCCTTTTGACTTTTATCCTGAGTCATTCAGAAATCTTATGGTTAAGAATTTAAATAAAGCTAAAGAAACGGGTGAGGTTATCACACAGGAAGCGGCTGTGGTTGATAAATATGGAAAACCGTTATGGTTTAATTCTACTATCGTACCAGTTAATGATAATGAAGGTCGAGTTGATTATATTATAGTCGTATCCTCCGACACAACCGAGCGTCATAAGGCTGAGCAAGAAATTAAGCTACTTAACGAATCTCTGGAACAACGTGTTGTCGACCGTACGGCTGAGCTAAAGAAAAAGAATATAGAGCTAAACCAAGAGATTGGCGGACGTAAGAAAGTAGAAGCAAGGCTGTATGAGTCTGAAAGACAAACTCGGCTCTGGCTTAATAATTCGCCAGTTTGTACAAAGATAGTAGATCTTGATTTTAATCTGAGATTTATGAGTACGGCGGGTATAAAGGCTCTGAAAATTGACGATATCACACAATTTTATGGGAAACCATATCCTTCTGATTTTTTTCCTGAGGCGTTCAAAAAAAGCATGACTAAAAACTTGGAAAAAGTTAAAGGAACAGGCGTAGTTATTACAGAAGAAACACTCCTGACTGATGTAAAAGGAAATGAGATGTGGTTTAATGCCACTATCTTGCCAGTAAATGATATTGAAAATCGGATTGATTATATTATGGTAGTATCCGTTGACATAACTGAACAGAAGAAGATGGAAGAAACACTCTTACAGTCAGAAAAACTGAAATCCCTGGGAACTATAACTGCAGGAATTTCCCATGAGTTTAATAATATTCTCAATATAATCTCAGGTAAAGTGCAATTACTGGAAATGGATTACAATGATAATAGTGAATTGATGAGTGATCTTAGTACTATTATGAAGGCAGTAGATGATGGAGTTTCAATAACCGATAATATGCTTAAAATCACTAGCTCAAGTAAAAATACTTCAGCATTTATGCCTTTCGATATAAACGAACTTCTAAAGGAGTCAATAGAATTTACAAAGCCCAGATGGAAAAGTATGGCTCAGGCCAATAGTATAGACTACATTATAGATCAGAAAGGTATGGGAAATGTCCCACAACTATTATGTGATCCAACTGGAATAAGAGAGGTATTTATTAACATTATAAACAACGCCCTGGATGCCATGCCTAATGGTGGTAGTATTTCATTTTGTACATGGAGTAAGGATGATAATCTGTTTGTAAGCATTTCAGATGCGGGCAAGGGCATGACCAAAGAAGTCAAGTATCATATGTTTGATCCATTTTTTACCACAAGATGCCCGGAAGGAACCGGATTGGGCCTGGGCATTGCTTTCGGTATAATAACCAGGCATGGCGGTAAAATAGATGTGGAAAGTGAGGAGGGAAAAGGCGCAACGTTTAACCTGAGCTTTCCAATTCAAAAAGATGCAATACGAAAAATGGTACCATCTGGACCTGACCGTCGTATAACTATAAGAAAGCTTCACATTCTGGTAATAGATGATAATGAGGATGCCTGTGAGATTATGGACGACGTTCTTGCCAGAAGTGGTCATGTCGTTAAGACTGTTGATAATGGTGTGGAGGCTGTGGTACTTGCCGGGAAAGAGGATTTTGATCTCATTTTATGTGATCTGTTGATGCCAAATATGCATGGATATGATGTAATAAAGATCATTAACAAGTTAGATAAGATACCAAAGATAGGCATAATTACAGGCTGGGAAGAGAAGCTTAAGTCTATTGATGATGAAGAGTTCAAAGTAGACTTCATTCTCAAAAAACCTTTTGAACATGCAGAGTTGGCAAAACATATAAATGATTTGTTTGGAGAGGGCGGCTGAATGGCATTCTAACAAATGTGTGCTATGATCATCTTGTCCTAATTTTGCGTCGTTACTTCACACCCAGACCCCACCCTATATTAAAAAACATATATAGTTATCATATATCAAGCGTAATCAGGTGGTAAAAGTAAAATATACTTAAGTCTAACACCTTTTAACTCGGCAATGTTTCCGGCATATTCTTTTAAAAACTCGTAAAATGTAGTTTCTATATCCATTGAAGGCATAATATTAATGATTTTAATGGTAAATTAAGATATAGTACCCCTCGCACTTAATAAAAATTTTTCATCATAAAAAATATATGGATAACAAGCGATACAGAATCCAATTTCCGAAAAGTGAATGCCAAAATGCTGATCAGGACGAAGCCTTTTTTTATTTATTAGAGTCTAAGGGGCAAAAAAAGATTAAATTTCATGATTACGATGTGATTTTTAACATCCCCGGATTATATGAACAGATATTTTATGATCGTCTCAAGTGCTGCTCTCCGAAAAAAGTGACTGAAATTCTTAACACCAGTGTAGCACAAACAAATGAAAACTTCACAGAACTCAGGGTCTTAGACGTAGGAGCAGGAAATGGACTAATGGGAGCAGAACTTAAAAAACATGGTGTTTCCAGGCTTGTAGGTGTTGACATTATTCCAGAAGCAAAACGGGCAACTGAACGAGACAGACCACATATATACGATGCTTATGATACTATAGATTTGTGTAATTTGGAAGAAGGCGAGGAAGATGATTTATCTTCATGGTCTTTAAACTGTTTGGCAACAGTTGCTGCTTTAGGGTTTGGTGACATTCCACCCAAGGCATTTATGGTAGCATTTAATATCATCCAATCAGAAGGCTGGGTGGCGTTTAATATAAAAGAAACATTTCTTGATAATAGTGACGACAGCGGGTTTTCAAGAATGATTAGAGATTTAGTTTTCTCTAAGTATATGGATTTATATCATATAGAGAGATACCGTCATCGTGTTTCAATAGAAGGAGAACCATTATATTACTTTGCTGTTGCTGGCAGGAAGAATTATGATGTCCCCAAAGATTTTTATGATAAATATTTTGATTAGCTTGATTTGAGGAAAGAAATACTTTCGTTAGTTATACACGTTTGTGGCGAATGGGTTGCAACACCGTAAATGGTTGCATGATTTCTTTCTGAAGTGTACATATCCATACCTCCACCTGCCAATCAAAATAGAATTACAACTCATTATATTAGGAAACGATAACGACATACCGGGCATATAATCAGACAAGAATAATTAGCTAAAAACCTACCTTCTTATGATTGAAATACAGGGTGTTTCTAAAGCTTACGGTCTAACAGCAGCACTTCATTCCATTAATTTAACGGTTCCTGCAGGACAGACAACGGTATTCATTGGCCAGAGTGGTTGTGGAAAATCAACTATACTTCGGCTCATTATAGGCCTTATACAAGCAGACAGTGGATCGGTTTTTTTTAAAGGAACCAAAGTTACTCCTGAGACTGTGATTTCTTTAAGGCGAAAGATGGGTTACGTTATCCAGGAGGGAGGTCTTTTTCCGCACCTTACCGCGCATGAAAACGTAGTGCTGATGGCACGCTATCTGGGTTGGAGTGATGAACGGATTAATGAACGGCTGAATGAGTTAACGAAGCTGACACATTTTCCATCTGAAGGACTTGAACGTTTCCCGGTACAGCTTTCCGGCGGTCAGCAACAGCGGGTGAGTCTGATGCGTGCTCTCATGTTAGACCCGGACGTACTCCTGTTAGATGAGCCTCTAGGCGCACTTGATCCGATGATAAGGGCCGATCTCCAGGTGGAGTTGAAAATGATTTTTCAAACACTTGGCAAAACAGTTGTCCTGGTAACTCATGATATAGCGGAAGCTGGTTTCTTTGGGGATACTATTACGTTACTGCGGGATGGAAGGGTTTTACAGAAAGGCACACTCGAAGAGCTCATACAATCACCAGCCGATGCATTTGTTACCCGCTTTATCAATGCTCAACGAAGTCCTTTAGATGTTATGAGAAAGGATTCCAGTTGAAAACATACTTTATTATCATACACCTGTTTGTTTGCAATATTCTCATTGCAAGCCTCTTTCCTCTTTCTGTACATAGTTCCACACCAGAGATCAAGATTGGCTCTAAAAAGTTTACTGAATCTGTAATTCTGGGCGAGATAGTAACTCATCTAGTAAAGAGTACCGGCGAACAGCCCGTTTATCTGCGGGAACTGGGAGGTACACGTGTACTATGGAATGCCTTAAAAAAAGGTGAGATTGATATTTATCCTGAATATACAGGTACAATCAGTGAGGAAATTCTGGCAGGTGAGGGAGTACATAGCGAAGAGGAGATTCGTCAGGCCCTGATCAAGCATGGTATTAAAATGACAAAGGCATTGGGTTTTAATAATACCTATGCAATTGGTATGAAAAAGGAAGTCGCGGAAGAGTTGAAGATTCAAAAGATATCAGACCTGCGCCACTATCCTAATTTAAAACTCGGTTTTGGTAATGAATTCATGGATCGGGGAGATGGCTGGCCAGCTCTGCGCAAAATTTACAATTTACCACAGGAAAATGTGAGAGGTTTGGATCATGATTTGGCCTATCTTGGTCTTGAAAAAGGCACTATTCAGGCGATTGATATCTATTCAACTGACACCAAGATAAAGTATTATGATCTGTGTATACTAGAGGACGATCTGAATCATTTCCCTTCATATAATGCTGTAATCTTGTATAGGTCATATTTAGAAGAACGTGTTCCGCATGTGGTAACTGTTCTGAAAAAGCTTGAGAGCATAATTCAGGAATCAGAAATGATCAAAATGAATTCCCGTGCCAACCTGGAAATGGTACCGGAAAACCAGATAGCTTCCGACTTCCTTTTAGAAAATCTTTCTCTAGAGACTGAATTTTATGAGGAAACTGCATTTGGTCGCCTGTTACGTCATACAGGGGAACATCTTTTACTAGTCGCAATCTCATTATCAGCCGCTATTATAATATCAATACCACTAGGTATCATTTCTGCAAAACTACCGAAGTTAGGACAGGTTGTCCTGGGCATTGTTGGAATCATCCAGACTATTCCTTCGCTGGCCCTTCTTGTTTTTATGATTCCGTTACTGGGTATTGGAGGGCCTCCAGCCATTATGGCGCTCTTTCTCTACAGCCTTTTACCGATTGTAAGAAATACGTATACAGGCCTTCATGATATTCGCCCACAGATACGAGAGTCAGCAGAAGCACTTGGGCTACCGCCGGGTGCAAGGCTTAGGCTGGTAGAATTGCCAATGGTGTCCCGGTCTATTCTGGCTGGTATCAAGACTTCAGCTGTGATTAATATTGGAACGGCAACGTTAGGTGCACTTATAGGTGCTGGAGGTTATGGGCAACTGATCCTCACAGGTATCAGGCTGGACAATATATCACTTATCCTGCAGGGTGCCGTACCAGCAGCAATACTTGCTCTTATTGCACAAGGTTGTTTTGAGGCCATGGAGAAGTTTTTCGTACCAAAAGGTCTTCGGTTGAAACATAACTAATTATATAAGCTTGCAATACAGTACTAAGGATTTTGCTGAGCATAATATAACTATTCATTCGCGTAAGGATTCCAGATTTGGGATTTACGAGGCAAGAATGACCATTGACTACTGACCAGTAGCCTTAGCTCACCTTCCGCCAATTGTTACATTTTTTATCCTGATGTGAGGACCTCCGTCGCTTACACGCAGGGGAGACTGTCCGCCCTTGCCGCATCCGCCGAGACCTCCGAACATGACACGGTCATTGCCGATTGCATCTATGTTCATTAATGTTTCAAATACATTACCCGTTAATACTACATCTCGAACCTGCTCACAAATTTTTCCGTCTTTTATTTTATATGCTTCCTCTGCACTGAAAGTAAACATTTCTGTGTTTGTCTGGCCGCCAAGTGACCCCTTTGCATAAATGCCGTCATCTACACCTGCCAACATATCTTCAAACGTTTGATCGCGGGATTCCATATATGTATTAGTCATGCGCACAATCGGTTCACTGCCATAACTGATAGCCCTTGCATTTCCTGTCGGTTTCTCATCCATTTTGGCTGCGGTCTCTCTTGAATGCAACCGGTTGGTCAGGATTCCATCCTTTATCAGGTATGTTTTTTGAGTCGGAGTACCCTCACTGTCATACTTATTATAACCCGCTTCTCCTACTAATGTGCCATCATCTACAATAGACAATTCATCGGAGCCGAAGCGTTTTCCAAGTTTCATGATCTCGCGTAGCTTCTGGTTTTCATAGATAAAATCCGCTTCACTCAGATGCCCAAATGCTTCGTGTGTAAACACGCCGCAAAGCTTTGGGTCAACAATTACTGTATGCTTGCCTGCCTCCACTGGTTTTGCAGAAAGTAGATCGACAGCTCTCTTTGTAACCTCTTCACAACTCTCTTCGAAGTTTTCAACTTTACTGTATCCCCTGAGATCTCCAATTGAATTATATGCCTGCTGTACATCCATGCCATCTTTTGCCATTGCCATAACTGAAACTCCACAGAATATATTTTTGCAAACTATAAAGCTTCCTTCCAGGTTTGCGAAGTAAAGCGTACTGTGGGAATCCACATATCTTACACTGGAAGTCTGGATTTTTTTTGAAGATAAGATTATGTTGTTGTACTTTTGACATAAATCGTGTTTGTCAATCAGCGAGACGTCTGCCGGGTCTACATCAACCGGTGTCTGTACAACATCGCTGATTACCCTGGTTTCTGCCAGAGCAACATCCTCATTACCAACTAGTGTAGCCTGCTCACACGCCATTTTGACATAGCGGGGTAGGTTTTCAATATCATTGAAGGCCACAAATCCCCATCCTCCATTGACAAGGGCGCGTACACATCCGCCCATCATACTGCTTTCACCTATACTCTCCAATTCCTTTCCTACATAAGAGACTCCAGTCCCTCTTCCCTCATTAATACGTATTTCCAGGTGATCTGCTTTCGCAGATTTTAAAGCATTTTTTATCAGTTTTTCCATTTTAGTTTTTTTATCACTAATATTTCTATCTGACGTCCAAACATTGTGATATTTTCCTTATTGTTCAACTATAAAATTAAAAACAACTACTCTTGCTAACTGGAAGAATCTACGTTTACGAAAGAAAACCTAATAGCCGTTATGTGTTTTTACAGTAAGCAACTATAGTTTCACACGGATTAAATTGATAAGCGTCAACCTCATCAAAGTAACCACAAATGAAGTCACTTAGTTTTATTCCTGTTCTAACAGATAACATATAAGTGTATAAAAACACTTGGACATGTGCTTTCGTCTCTTTGTACGCATTTGGCTTATAATCCCAAACCGCTATTTTCCCATCATCTTCAATTCTTAGTATCTCAATATGACCGACCAATGGCTCTATTGTATTAAACACCTTTTTAAAATCTTTAAATTCACATTCCTCAATCCATAACGGTAATTCTGCTGCAATAGTACCTTTATCGTTATCAAGAAGGTATTGTTCAAGATTTTCATGTCTACTTTTAAACTTGTTAAATACTCTGCTATTTTTTGCTAATTCTATTAATTTGTGAGATTTATGATGCAATAAATCTACGTCCATCTCCATTTTTAACTTTGAAACTCTAAAGTCAGTTTTTATAAATAAATGATTTGGGCAATCAACAAAAACTAGCTCCAGATAATTTTTGAGACTTTTAGGAATATTGTTTTGCTCTGTAATTTTTGTAATATGCAATCTATAGCGATAAACAGGAGAGTGATTAAATGAATGAACCCTTATTTCACCATATCTCTTTATTTGATATGGAATAAATGATATGTGATTTTTAAGTTTAAATGAATTTGATGAAACACTCCTGATTCTGGTAATAGTATCACAAAAAGATTTAGTTGCATTCTTAGAATCTCTTTTTGGCCACAATACCTTTTTAATTATATCTCTAATCTTTTCTGGAGAGTTTGAATCAATAATGATACTTCTTATTGATAAGGTAGGATGAAAATGATACTTTTTTAGTGAGGTAAACTTAGAAAGTGATAAATCTATAACTTCTGGTTTAAATTCGTGAAGCGAATAAAATATTGATTTAAATTTATCAACCGATGCATCATTCGTTTCATCATATGCCATAATAACAAGATTTGGTTTATCAGATTCTTTATCTACATTTTTTTTTATTAATTCAATGATATCATCGTTTATATGTTTTTTTAATTCAGCTACAAACAAGGGAATCTTTGGGATTTCATTATCCTTATTTAGCACTCCAATATTGCCTGTCTGAAGAAGCGCGAATAATCTCCCCTGAGTTGTATATATAAATTTGTTTTTATTATTGGGTTCACCACCAATTACAAATTCAACTTTAACTGCAGAGTTCCAATTTGCTTTAAACACCGAGGCAATATCTTCTGATGTATTTTTTCTACTATTGCGCGCTGGAAAATGTACTTGTATCGCATGGTCTATTTTATCAACCACTTCTTTCCATGTGCCATATGCCATCTTTGTACTGTATAAAGTATCACCTTCTTCAAAGGCACAAGAAGCGATAGCATCTTTAAACGCTTTTGGCACTGCCCAACTAAAACCATCATAAACTTCCATGCTTTTTCCTCGTTTTACTTCAGATTCAAACTCTAATTTTACTACTATATATCTTTTGATATAAGAATTCTTTATGATTTAAAAAACTTTGAGTTGGTTATAAAATTAGGCCTAGATTAGAATAACTAGTCATGTTAACCTCATATTTCATTAATCAACCCTTCAAACTCCTCTTTGCTTAAAATTGTTGTTCCCAGCTTTTTTGCCGTTTCGAGTTTTGACCCCGGTGATTCACCGGCAATAAGGAAATCTGTCTTGCCGCTTACGGCTGATGATATTTTGCCTCCCTGATTTTTTATTATATCTTCTATTTCTTTACGGGTATATCCATTCAGTGTTCCTGTTACAACAAAAGACTTTTCATATATATGAGATGTGGTCTTTGCTTCTTTACGAATGGAACTTAAATTAACACCCGCCTCTCTGAGTTTATTGATAACGTCTTTTGTGTTGCTATTTGAGAAGAAATCTACAGTGCCCTTTGCCGTGATTTCTCCAATCTCAGAGATTTCTTTCAAATTGTCAATGGACGCATTTATGAGTTTATCGAGTGTGCCGAAGTATTTCGACAATTCCTCTGCCGCATGAGTACCAATATTCTGTATTCCCAGTGCACAGATCAGGCAGTGCAAATCTCTGCTTTTACTCTTTTCTATTGCATCGATCAGATTTTGGGCAGATTTTTCACCCATTCTCTCCAGCGGTTCAAGGTCATCAAATTTCAGTGAATAAATATCCGCATAATCTTTGATAATTTTTTTGTCTATTAATTGTTCGATTATGGCAGGGCCGAAGCCTTCAATATCCATCGCATTTCTACTTACAAAAAATACTATTTTCCTTTTTGCCTGAGCTATACACAAGGGATTGTAACATTTTAGGTGTACCTTTTCTTTAATAACTCCATTTTTGCAGACAGGACATATTTCTGGTATATCAAACCGAATTACCTCATTACCGGTGTGTCGCTCCATGAGAACCTTAACTACCTGAGGGATAATCTCTCCAGCTTTTTGGACAACGACATGATCTCCTACTCGAATATCTTTTCTTTCAATTTCATCAAAATTGTGAAGTGATGCCCTGCTTACCGTTGTGCCGCTGAGCGGAACAGGGTTTAATTCTGCCACTGGAGTCAATGTACCTGTCTTACCAACCTGTACTGTTATCGCTTCTATCTTTGTGGTTGCTTCTTCCGGGTGGTACTTATAGGAGATAACCCAGCGTGGTGCTTTGCTGGTTGAGCCCAGTTTGTCATGAAGTTCCAGCGAATTAACCTTAATTACCATTCCATCTATCTGATAATCAAGATTACTCTTTTTTGTTTCCCAGGAATTGCAGTATGAGACAGCTTCATCAATATTTTTACATAATTTATAGTGCGGGTTTACGGGAAAACCGAAATCCTTTATAGCTTCAAGGCATTCAATGTGGGTGGTAAATTTACTGTTTCTGCCAAACCCTAAGGCATAGGCAAACAGGCTGAGGGGTCTTCTGGCTGTTGTTTGAGGATCAAGGAGTTTAAGTGAGCCTGCGGTCGCGTTTCTGGGATTTGCAAATTGAGGTTCTCCAGCTTCTTCGCGGCCCTGATTCAGCATCTGAAAATCCTTGTCTGGCATATAGATTTCACCACGGATTTCAATTACCGGTGGTATCTCGATGTCATCTGTGCATAAAAACCTCAATGGTATGTTCTTTACTGTTCTTAGGTTTGTTGTGACGTCATCTCCCCTGTAACCGTTACCTCTCGTAGCACCACGTGTGAAAACCCCATTTTCGTACCACAGCGTAATTGCTACGCCATCAATTTTATGTTCTACAACATATTCTATATCATAAACCTGTTCGACATTGTCTTCCGATGTCGGTATGGACTGGTCATCCCGGCTGGTGTCTTTTAGCACCCGTTTGATTCTCTTGTCAAACTCTCTTAACTCCTCATCGGAATACGTATTATCTATGCTGAGCATAGGTACATTGTGTTCGAATGGTGTAAATTCCGGGACAGGTTCACCGCCTACGCGTTGAGTTGGAGAATCAGGAGTGATGAGTTTTGGGTGGGAACTTTCAAGGCTTCTCAGCTCTATCATCAGTTGATCATATTCATAGTCCGCAATTTCCGGCATATTCTCGACATAATATCTTCCGTCGTGGTATCGTATCTTTGTGCGAAGGTTTTCAATCTTCTCAATTACGTTCTTATTCACACTTATTCTCGTTCTTAACCAGAAAAACAGGAAAAATTGAGCAGAAATGCCGAAATGTACAACTGCGGCCTCTATTCGTCTATTATTTTCCAAATAATACACAAGCTTTAGATGAAAGACAAAGATATTTTCTTTGTCGCTGTAGCTTATACCATTACACAGTTGAATCTTCATTTTGATAGTTTTTTTGTGTCATAATCCGGAATAATGACTCCTTGTATTTCTGAGCGAACCGAAGAATCTAATGTGTACAATGCTTGAATAATCGAGATTCTTCGGCTAAAGCCTCAGAGTGACATTGCGACATAGTCTATTAGCCGTCGGACGGGTGACATTCTGCTTTCCTTTATAAGCGAAAAACCTTGACAATAAAATCTGTTTTTTATAGACTTTAGGGCTTATATTTTAAAGATACTCTTAATCCCTTTGTAGGGATGTTTTTTTACCTGCCTTCACATTATTTCCCGCCAGTGTGGGCAGCATAGCCTTTTTAGGCCAGGGACATATATTCAGGAACGAATTGCTCATTTCTGTTTAAATAATCTTAAAATCTTTCTATAGCCAATTGCTAATAAATCATTAACTTTGCATTAAGGGGTTGTAATGTTTGGGAAAGAAAAAGAATCAAAAGAGTTTTTTGAAGTATTCAAAACACCACATGATGCAGAAGATAAATGTGACAGTAAGGTGCTTCGAAGAGAGCAGATGAATCCAACGGTCTTACCCCGACCGGGTCATAAAAAAATTGAAGAGGAGACTGTACCTGATATTATTGTAGATGAAAAGAGAGAGACGGAACAGCTTGGCTGGATTCAGGACTCGCGAAAAGAGGAAGAGGCTCCACCTGATACTAGAAAGTCTAGAAAGCTATTTCTAAATGAAGTTGTTATTAAGCAGGAAACTTTGATTTTTGGTGCGTTAGGTGCGGTTTTCCTATCATTAGCGTGTTTCTTTGTCGGTTATAAAATTGGTACTAAAAATGAATTAACGCCTGAGATAGTGCAGAAATCTGTTGAATATGCTGAGTTAGAAGGAGGGGTTAAGTCGGTACCTAAGGGCAGGAAGATAAAAGCTGTAGATTTGTCACCAAAAAAACCGTTGATGGTCGCGGATAAAAAGGCTGCAAATATTAAATGGACTCTTCAGATTATATCCTACAGCGATACAAAACAACATATTAAGAAGGCGCGTGATCTGGCAAAAGCCATCAAAAATATGACGAATTACAATACATTTGTAGCAAAGAGAGGTAAGGAAATTGTTGTATGTACGGGTAAATTTAATTCTAAGGATAGTAATGAACTAAAGAAGGCTTTGAATTCAATCAGCAAGTTAGAATACGAAGGAAAGAAGCAATTCGCAAGTAGCTATCCAATTCAAGTGCGATAAGGAAGAAAGGGTAAAAAATGAGTATTGACAAAAGTCTTACGTTAAAGAGTAAATTGGTCAGGCAGAGAAATGTTTTGACAAGACCGGAGCGTATCAAGCATTTATCAGATGAAGGTTTGTGGGATGAAAAAAAATCTGTATACGGCTTGCCTAAGGTAAAAATCGAAAAGATAAAGAAGAAGGTTAAGGTGAAGAAGAAAGTAGAAGAGGCCGAAGGTGAAGGTGCTGGTGATAAGGGAACTGCCTGATGATTGCCGATCGAATGCGTGGATTTGAAGCATCCGGGATAAGAAAGGTATTCGATCTTGCACAGAAGATTAAGAATCCGGTTAACCTCAGCATCGGACAGCCGGATTTTGATATTCCTGAAGAAGTAAAGAGAGAAGCAATAGAAGCAATAGAAGGGGGCTTTAACCGATATACAAGTACTCAGGGCATACCAGAGCTTGGTGAAAAGATTCTGGAAAAGGCAAGAAAAGAACGAGGTATCAAGGGCGAAAGCATAATGATTACTTCCGGCGTAGCCGGTGCTTTAACCCTTGCGTTTATGGTTCTTATTAACCCTGGAGATGAAGTTCTTGTACCGGATCCGTACTTTGTGTCATTTAAACATCTTGTAAATTTTTGCGGAGGCAAGGCAAAGTTTATTGACACATATCCTGATTTTGAGCTCACCCCGGAACGTATCTTGCCGTTGATTACCCCGCGCACTAAAATCCTCATTATTAACAGTCCGTCCAATCCAACAGGTGTAGTTTACAACCCGCAACGTCTTAAAGAGATCAGCGATATTGCAAAAGAACATAACCTGATAATTATTTCAGACGAAATATACAAGAAATTCGTTTATGACGTAGAGTATCAGAGTATTGGCAAGTATCATGAAAATACGGTAACCTGTAACGGCTTTTCCAAATCATACGCAATGACAGGATGGCGATTAGGCAGTGCAATTGGTCCTGCGAGAATTATAGATGAAATGATGAAGCTTCAGCAGTACACCTATATTTGTGCTCCATCATTTGCGCAGGTAGCCGGGGTAAAGGCCATGGATATTAATATGGATGCGTATGTAGCCGATTATAAAAAGAAACGTGATTTCGTATGTAACAGTCTTAAAGAGCAGTACAAGCTGATCAAGCCTGACGGTGCATTTTATGCATTTCCTCAGGTACCGTGGGGAACTGATGAGGAGTTTGTTACGGAGGCAATAAAGCATGATTTGTTAATCATACCCGGAAGTGTTTTCTCAGAAAAGAAGACTCATTTCAGAATTTCCTACGCCGCAACATTCGAAACACTGGAACGTGGAGTTGAAATTTTAAATTCTATCGTTCAGCCATGCTGAAAACAGGACTGAGGTTTGCCGGTATATGCCGGGTTTAGAATAGGCGAGGAGTGTCTGCAATCACACTTGTAGATTGAGCTGAACTAAAAGAACAACTTTATGGTATCTGCCTCTTTTCCTATATTTTCTGCCATCGTTTGCTGGAATCTACTCAGATCAGATACATCCCACTCCATTCCAAATGTCTTGGATAGCTTTATCGCATCACCGTAAAAAAGATCGGCTTCAAAAGGCTCTCCTTCTTCCGCCTCATCCTGCATTTCGTAAACATGTGTAAGGATGTCGGCAACGTGTACAATCATCGGAAAGTTAGACTTTTTGTCTGCTTCCTGTGGGCGATGATGATAACCGACTGCGGTCAGCAGGCTTTCCGGAAACATCCACTTCTTGAGAAGTTTCATTCCAACGTCATCATGAGTCATCCCAAAGACGTCTTTCTCTGCTTCAAAGGCTGTGTATTTTATTTTTAAAGGGTTCATGATTTCTGCCTGCATCATAAATTCACCGGGAAATGTGATATACATGGCTAATTTCCCTATATCATGAACCAGGCCTGCTACAAATAGTTCACTGCTTTCTATCTTCATATCGACAGCAATTGTCTTTGCCGCAATTGCACAATAGAAGGAGTGTCTCCAGAATTTGTTAATATCAAATTTATTGTTTTTCCCCAAATTCTTAAAACTATCAAATGCAACAGTGGATATTACCAGATTCCTGATTTCCTTGAAACCCAGGACAGTTACTGCATGTTGAAGGGAGGATATTTCTCTTGTAAGACCATAAAATGGAGAATTGGCAATTTTAAGTATCTTTGAAGTAAGGGATACGTCCGGACTTATAATGTCCATGAGATCATTCGCTGAGCTTTTCGGATTAGCAGTGATCTCCATGACACGAAGTGCCACTGTTGGCAAAGTCGGTATAGATTGAAGCCTGGCAATAAGTGTTGATGCTGCTTGCGAGCTCATATTGGTAAATCCTCTAACTTTTAAATAATTTTGTCAAAACTATATTCTAATGCCTGTTTTCTCACCGTAATAATTCACTGCACATGTACGCCAGGTCCGCAGGGTGAGACCGCTCCTCTTTTTACCTCGCCTTACACACCTTTTCACGTGTTTGTTCTAAGACCTCTGCTGGCACAGAAAAAAGTTCTTGCCTCTCAATGATATCAAAAAATAGAGAAACCAGCATTGGGTCAAACTGTGTGCCTGCCTTATCAGCAAGTTCTGCTATCATCTCTTCAGGAGACATCTTCGCTTTATATAGCCGTCCGGATAACATTGCCGCGATTGCATCAGTCATGGCAAATATTCGTGCGCCAAGGGGGATTTCGCTTTCTTTTAGTCCATCGGGATAACCGGACCCATCATAGTTTTCATGGTGATGCTGAAGTATAGACTTCTCGTTGGCAAAAAAATCGAACATGTCTATCAGCTCTGATAGCATGTACGGATGGTCTTCAATCTCATTCCTCTCTTCTTTGTTTAGCACTTTATTTTTAGCTTTTAAAGTTTTTCTCAGCAAAACTTTAAAATTGTCGTGAAAATTTGCCGAACGCTTAAAAGTTTCGATAATAGTGGGAGGAAGGGCAAGTGTTTCACCGATAAGGTTAATGTATCTCTTTACATCGTGATTATGTTGCTTGTGTTCCTTACCACCTAGATCACGAGTCAGAAGTTCTAACGATTCTATAGAAGATTTTTTTGTTTTTTCTAAAATCACTGAAAGACTTTCTTTCAGGTGTCCTAAATCACGGTCTTCACTAATTTTATTATCTTCAGATATCCAGGAAGGTTTCTTCATGTAAACAGTAATCCTGTTTCTTCCTTCTGCCTTAGATTGATAAAGGGCTTTGTCTGCACATGCAATAATCTCTCTACCCTCTGTTAGTTGGTGCTGTTTTAGAGATGCAATACCTATACTTACAGTTACAGTTGTTGAATTGTTACCATCGACATACTTCTTCTTTTCACATCTTGTACGAATTTTTTCAGCCAGTTTTTGTGCCCCGGCAATACCGGTGTTCGGGAGAAGTACCATAAATTCTTCTCCACCATATCGGATGGGAATATCAGTTTTTCGTGCATTTTGCTTTAGCTCCTCAGAAAATTCACGTAAAACTAAATCACCAAAGGTGTGCCCAAAAGTATCGTTAACGTCTTTGAAACAGTCCAAATCAAGCAGGATACAAGATAAATCTGTTTTGTATCTCTGCGCACGTGCAAACTCCTTTCTAAGGATTTCCAGCATGTAGTGACGATTATACAAGCCAGTTAACTCGTCATTGCTTGCTTGTTTTGCAAAATTGTCACGTACAGATAAAAGCTCTTCATTCAATTCAATAATACGTTTTCCTGCCTTCAGGCGAACCCTTAGTTCATTTTGATCGAACGGCTTGGTAATATAGTCGTCTGCCCCTGCATCCATTCCTTTGACAAAATCATCATGTTTGCCCTTAGATGTAAGTAACAGTATAAATGTATACGGTTCCCTGGCCAGTTTTCTTACCTTACGGCATATCTCTACACCATCCATCCCAGGCATCATCCAATCGAGTATCAGAAGACTTGGCGCATTTTTTGACTTAATTACATCCCAGGCATCAAGACCATCCTTGCATGATACAACCTCATAGCCCATGTCTGTCAAAAGCTTTTCCAATCTGCGCCTTGTTATATTCTCGTCGTCTGCAATTAATACTTTCATTCAACAAATTCCTTTAATGCATTTACCAGGCATTCTACCTCTTTCACCAAAGTATTATAAGCCTCCTCAACTCCATCCAGTCTGCTTTCCCTGCCCATCAGCTCCAATTGTAAAGCTGCTTCAAAAGCTGCTTTCTCTTCAAAATTAGCAATTGCTCCTTTCAGCTTGTGTGCCGCTCTCTCTATATCGTTACTATTACGGCTGTCAACAGCCTTTTGAATTCCGGAAAGTTGCTCTGGGACGTCATTTATTAATACCTCTATAAGTTCTCCTAAAAACCCTTCATCTCCATCAAACTTTTTGAGTAACTCGTCCTTATCAAATAATTTATTACTTTCCATTTGTTTTCCGTTAAAGTTGCCATTGATACTTATTAATATGGTTCCAGATAGCTTAACAGGAGTTTGATTGTTCTTCCAACTAAATCTATGCCATTAATTTTAATGCTGAAAACACTTCAACTCTGCTTAGTGTGACATCATTCCCAGTCACTCTGGCATGTGAAGCCGTAGAGTCTAACCTGGTAATCTTCCCAGTTGTGAAATCAGTTTTTTACGAATGCCTTCCGGTGGCAGGACATAATCTACCTTCCCAGTTTTAATAGCTGACTTGGGCATTCCCCAGACTACACTGGTGATTTCATCCTGGGCAAACGTAACTCCTCCTATAGATTTTATGTAGCTTAATCCGTCTGTCCCATCCATTCCCATACCAGTCATAATGACTCCTGTAATATTGTCTTCCGCTGTTTTCCTGATTGATTTCATCGTTACGTCCACTGCTGGACGTACAAAACACACCTTCGGGCTTTCAACCAGTTGTATCATCTTATTATTAATGAGTTTCAGATGAACTTCACTTGGTGCAAAGTATACAACTCCGGGTTTCATTGATTCTCCATGACTGGCAATCTTAACTTCCATTTCAGTTAAACTATTTAATGTCGCACATAATGACCGGTTTGCACACTTTATCATATGCTGAACGAGCACGATACTTGCGTCCAAAAGTGGTAACCCGTCAAAGAAACCTCTCAATGTTTTAGGGCCACCAGTTGAAATTCCAATAATTACTATATTTCGTTTTTTCATTGTTTATAAGGCTCCACCGCACTTTTCCTACTGTACGTATTCAATATACTCTGTCACTACTTCCAAAAGTTCTTCGGAAGTGAATGGTTTTCTCACGTAGTCCATTACGTACTCTGTCAGCTTTTCCAATTTTGGACAGGGATCATGCACTGCCGTAAGCATGCAGATAACATTTCCTTTGTACAGCCCTTCGTCCTCAATCGCTGCAATAGTATCCCATCCGTCCATTTTCGGCATCATAACGTCCATCAGGATCAAGCCTCTGAAACCCTCTCTCAGTCTGTCCAGGCATCCCTGTCCACTCTCAACAGCACAGATTGAATATCCACTTGTTTTGAGAATAATATCAACAGTAGACCTGATGGAGGGGTCGTCATCTACCACCATTATTTCCTTATTCATTTTTCTACTCCAATTAAATTACTATTTCTCACTTTGTCTGATTGGGAGTGTAAAATGCACACTTGTCCCGTGTCCGGATCCCTGACTTTCAGCCCGGATAGATCCACCATGATTTTCGACTATTCGTTTGCAGATGGTAAGGCCCAACCCGGTTGAGGAACGATCAGTCCTTGAATCATCTGCCTTGTAGAATTCTTCAAATATACGTTTTTGCTGCTCGATAGTCATTCCAATCCCTGTATCTTTAATGGATATCTCTACATTATCATCCTTCAGAAAACTTTCAAACGTTACAACTCCATCTCCATTTGTATATTTAATTGTATTGCTAACAAGGTTATGAATTAATTCTTTGATCAACATTCTGTCTGCCTCAATGTCAAGAGGCATGGTCGTATTGTTCACGATCTCAATCCCATTCTCTTTGAATACAGATGATAGGCTTTCAATGGTATTCCTGATTTCACTTGCGAGATCAACTTTTTCAACTCTTAACGAGACTTCGGGTGAATTCAATTGTGCAAGTTGAAGTGTTCTTTCTGTCAGATTTCTCATGTAGTCGACATTATTCATTATCAAATCCAGCATTTTCTTAGACTCGACATCCTCAGTTCGTTCAGCGACCATTGGCAAAAGTGCTACAAGAGGAGTCAGGGGTGTTTTCAAATCATGACTGAGTTGGTTGACAAACGCATCCTTTTGTTCGAGAAGCTGTTTAATTTCCTCTGTTCTTTGATCCACACGCTCCTCAAGCTCAAGGTTCATGGTTGCTAACTGGTCTTGCAATTGTTTGGTACGTAAGGCCGCTCTTACCCGGGCTCGTAATTCGAATGAGTCAAAAGGTTTTGTGACGTAGTCTACAGCACCTAAATCCAGCCCTCTGACACGGCTTTTATTGTCATCTGCAGCAGTAAGGAAAACGACCGGAATCATAACAAGTTCGGCATCATCCTTCAGGATCTGACAAACCTCAAATCCGGACATATCAGGCATGTCCACATCCAGAAGAATCAAATCCGGCTTTTCCTGTCGAGCCGACTCCAGTGCACTTTTCCCATCCTCTACGCAGAGAACTTCAAGGCCTTCCTTTTTCAGATGAACTTCGGCAATAGCCATGATTTTTGTGTTATCGTCTACAATTAAAACTTTCATGTTTTATAATCCATCCTGCATAACTGGTTACTCAGAGAATGCTTTCTCTATTCTACTTTAAAAATGCTGCAGTCTTTCTGTTAAAAGAGCTCAGGCTACAATTCGAGATTCTCAGGTTTGTACCTTTCTGCCTTGATCCGCTGCATGGCAAAGTACTTCAAACTCGTCCAAAGCAGTTGTGCAGGTTTCAATATCCCCAGCTTTTGCCGCCTCTTCCAGTGTCTTTGCTACCTTAGTCAACATTGGGTATCCATAGCTGCCTCCTGCGCCTTTCATCTGGTGCGCTAGCCGTTGTAGACCTTCATGGTCACTACTCTTTAACGCCTTGCGCATAGACTCTGTATCTTCTTCCAACCCGGCAACAAACTCATCGATGAGTACTCTCAGATCTGAATCATCTGCATATTCGGAATAAATTGTCTCTGTCACATCTTGCTTTGTCTCTTTAGATGTTGTTATTTCCGGTACTGATGTTGTCGATAATTGCCGTTTTTTTCCGTTACTCAGGTTCCTGTCTATTGCATCGGCAAGCGTCTTTTTGTTGATCGGCTTGGATACATAATCGTCCATACCAGCCTTAAGGCACTTTTCGCGATCGCCCTTCATGGCATTAGCGGTCATGGCTATTATCGGGGTTTTATGATTCAGAACGGCTGAATTCTCATCACGTATGGTACTGGTAGCTTCATAACCGTCCATCAACGGCATATGGCAATCCATCAATACCAGGTCGTAATCAAATTTCTCCAACAAGTCGACGGCCTCTTTGCCATTAACAGCGACATCCGTATGGTATCCAAGTTTCTTTTCCAATATATGTAATGCAATCTTCTGGTTGACAACATTATCTTCTGCCAGAAGTATGCGAACACGTTGTTTATGATCCTCAGAGATAGAATATTGGGTAACTATTTGACGTGGGATCCCCGGGTACCGAGCTCGA
>JGI24913J38484_100081_pt1 | contig 32901 bp, 26 predicted proteins | sample LinPfosmplate1_FD_38484 | JGI IMG/M metagenome (IMG submission 38484)
TCGAGCTCGGTACCCGGGGATCCCACTGAAGCCGCAACACTAAGGGTAACTTCCTTGCTATTCTTATCTGAAACACCAGGTGTATAGGTTGGGTTTGCCACATTCATATCACTGAAAGTACCATCTCCAGAAGTTTGCCAAGTTATTTCTTCATAATTACTAAATGATGCGTCGGTTATATGATAAATTACCCCTGGACAAATGTCCGTATCTGCTCCGGCAAATGCAGTTGCTGCCTTTAAAACAGTTAGAGCTATGCTTTCAGAAATAGTTCCACATAAATCCCCACCAGTTGCTGATAAAGTTAAGGATACATATCCTTGCTCAATATCATTAACTCCCGGAGTATAAGAGGAATTAATTTGTGTGGCATCATCAAAGAAACCATCACCTTCTGAAGTCCATAGGATCTCGTTATAATTATCAGCCGAAGCATTCTCAAATAAAACCGAACTATTACTACAAATTGTAATATCATCTCCTGGGTTTACAACCGGTGACTTCTCAAATGTGAACATAACGTCATCTGTGATTGTAGTGCTTGAACCTGTTCCTGCTATTGTTAAAGTAACATAGCCATCTTCTATATCTTGTTCGGATGGGTAATAAACAGGTGAATTAATCTCGGGATTATTGAATGTTCCAGTTCCAGAAGTAGTCCATTCCAAATAAATACAGTTTGAGGATGCTCCAAAGCATTGGATAATATCATTCTCACAAAACTCTGCATCCTGCCCTGCATAGGCTGAAGTAATTGGTGGGGTAGGTAGTACAAGGTAATCTATATATGCACAATCATCACCAGATGATACCGATGCATCCTTTGAATATTGCCATTTGAATAAATGAGCTCCCTGAGAGACTGGGAAAGATACCCTTTGCCATCCTTGTTCACCTGAGGCTGCAAATTTTTGAGTTCCATCAATGAAGAATCTAAAGAAATCATAACCATTTTCTGAACTTACTTTTAAATAAAAGGTGATACTATCATCAATGGCGGCTTCATAAATAATCGACATCCAAGTTGATTGATTATCAGTTATAAATCCTGATTTGTTACAATAACTACCCTCATATTGGCCAGCAGATGAAATTTCCCATTCAGCGTTGCCACCTGTTTGCCAGTTAAATCTACTCATGTCTCCGGTTTCCCAATCTTCGATTACTAATCCAGCTTTTTGAGTAAATAATTTTTCTGCATTGTATACTCCTGCATTTACCTCATAATCAAATTCAATTATTGAACCTATTGGTGTAGATTCGGATATCTCAATTGTAAAGATACATTCGGTTGAACCGTCGGAATCTATATCTCCCAATAGATATTCGTCAGTTATAAAGCTCACATAAGGGCTATTGCAGTTCAAATATCCCATGGTGTTAATTGCAGCACTAGAACCTTCATTGATAGTTTGTATGCGTACATCAATTATTTCGCCAGCATCCAACCTACCATTACCATTGCCACTTTCACTATCATCAATGCTCATTCCTCCAATCGCTAGGGATGGAGCATGTCCTGTAATATACATTTTAGATAACCACGTATTATCAGCGTCAGTAGATTCAACATTAAACATAACAACATGCATGTCAGGAATATTATTTGCAACATTCCAACTGAATCCTTCTGGCATTGTTTGTGTAGCATTTGGAGCAATGGATCCATAGTCCTCAGTGTCATCAATCATTTCCACATATTCATCTGATGAGGTTAAACTAACAGAGATGTTTTCACCTTCTTCTACACCGATGTTCTTAACTGTTAAATCCACAATTGTTTCTTCACCAGTTGTCATTAGTCCCGATGTATTATTCACTAATACATCATTATATATCACATATGCACCTTCTGGTGGAATCACATCCACAGTTGAGGAATATCTGTAATAGTTTTGCTTTGTAACGGTTACAAGTATTTGGTTTGGTGGTACCTGAGCTGGTATGCTTATGTCAACCGGCTGACCAGTTCCTTCGGCGGTTCCTATTATTTCATTATTAACTGTAAGAGCAATAAACGACTCATCGTCAGCATTTACAGTAAAGCTTAATTCACCTGCAATGATACCTTGATCATGAGAAACAGTTAGGTATTGTGGTATTTCGGAGTAAACCACAGAGAATGCATCACCATGGTGGTGGAATAGATTGTATGTTACCTCTTTATTTCCTGTATTGTACGGCCATGATGATTGCTTTAAGAAATATTTTCCAGCGGCATTACCGAATGCTGGTAATATTCCTCTGGATTCAGGCTCTGTGCCATAATCTGGCATAAATTCAGGCCACATATTATCATACATGCCCCAAACGTAGGTATCGTTAACAAATGAGTATGATACTTCTGATGCGGCTATGATACCTAATGCACCTGAGTTTTCTCCATTGTATTTATATCTGTGAAATTTTTCAGCAAAACATTCTCCGGAGTTATTAAATTTTCCTGTTAGACAATTAATTGAGAAAATAAAACTCAAATTTGTATTTGTTAACCCGTTAATATTGTTGCTATTGTACGATGGCTCTCCCCAACCTGTTGAGTTACCATGGTCACGATGTTGTAGAATAAAAGCACCAGTATTAATTGCATTATTTACATCGGCTGATGATCCACCTGTCCAGCCTCCAAGGTCTGATGGTGAGTGTGGTATATAAGCTAATCCATTTGGTCCAAAGAAGTTTAATACTGTTGATGTATTAGTTGCTGTTGACCAAGGGTCTGTATTTGGGTTACCACCATATAAAGCGTTAATTCTAATTGGGTCTTTTCCGTGTATGTGCTTGAAAAAACCACCAATGGTTTCAGAACATATCTGGAACCATCTTTCAGTTTGCCAACCGAGTGCAGTTATGGGATGATTGTAAAAATCAGGATCAGTTGGCGGATTTGTTTCATAGTTTATGACTTTACTAACAAATGTTTCCAGATGGCCACCGTTTTGAGCTGTCATTCTTGCAAAAATAATATCTGGCATCTGGTCATTGTCAACATCAGCAAAAATATTATCGGATGCGCAATAGTTGTCGTATATGGGTGATATGATAGTATTACCTTGGTCACCATAATCAGCCATTAAAAGAACTGCGGATGGAGGGATATCCCAAGTATAATATGCAAGATCAATATAGCTTTCAATTTTATTTACAGTGTTACCTCCTATTTCAGTTGTTGTCACAATATCAGTTAGAATACCTTGCTGATTTCTGAATGTTTTTATTGAGTCGGCCCATGAAAGAAATACAGGGTCGTCAGGTACAATTATAAGGTATTCACAACCAATTTGATTAATACCTTTTGTTGTTTGCTGTGGTTCTTCAATTACAGATGAGTTTATTACAGCATCTCCAATTATTGGATCCCACCATCGGTTACGCAATCTGTCTTCACCAAAGTGTTGATTTCCACCCTCAAAAATAATTTCAATTTCTATGTTTTTGTGAACTAGCATCTCCTTGGTAACAGGATTGTACTGAAATGGGCTTATGCCTATTAGAACAACATCCATACCCCTAATTTTCATTGGTTCAGATGTTTGAATAATATTGCTAGGATATAGGGCATTGCTATTGTAAATACTATTATCAAATTCAAATGTAAGCGGGCTATTATCATTATCCTTTGGGATTACTGGGGATGGAGCGATGGCAAGGTCTTGAAAAGCTTCGGTTTCCATACTAGTAATCTTGGTTATTACTTTAGCTCCTTGTGGAACTGCTATATAACTGCTAAATGTTGGAATATTTGGAGCCCCTGATTCATTTTGTAATAATACTCCAGAAGTGGTAATAGTTTGAAATAACCCCTTGTTTAGCTGAGTTTCAGTAAGACTAAATGATGAGATACTCGAATTTATTAATACATGGTTTTTATCTTGTTTTTTTGCAGTAATTCCATGTTTACCCCAGCTATTTTCAAAATCAATCTTGGCATCAGTGGCAAGAACAGAAATTGATAGGAGTATTGATAGTACTAGAAAAATTGACTTTTTTAAAGTGTCATTAAGTTTTTTACTCATGATACAAATATTTTAAAATTGGTTAGTTATAGTCTAATTTACTTGTTTATGACATCATTAAGCTGAAATAGGTTGCTACAAATGCGTGTCAAACATACTTATATTCTTTCGATCTACCTAATATTTATTGCTTATATTGATATGGACATCTTAGAAATACTTGTTAGCATAACTGTACATGAATATGGAATCTGGTTGCAACTTTTAGATGAGTAACTTCGTATTTTAGGGTCTACATTGGTAGTAAATTGGTATAATCTTAGCAAATTGATGTATTTTTAATTAATTTTTTATTGTTTTGTAAATTGCTTGAAAAAAATAACATAAGACTTAGGGCTGTTGAGCATGAGGATGTAGATTTCATTCTTAGAATGGAGAACAATACGTCTCTATGGGGTATAAGTGATACTTACAATCCCTTTTCAAGATTAGATATTGAGCAATATGTAATGCTCGCAAACAAGGATATTTATTCTGCAAAACAGGTGAGGTTTATCATGGAAAGAATTGATAATAACAAATCTGTAGGGTTATTGGATATCTTTGATTTTGATGCTCATAATAAAAGAGCCGGCATTGGTGTTGTTGTCTTGGAGTCTGAAAGAAATAAAGGAATTGCAGGAACAGCATTGGACATAGTCGTGGATTATAGTTTTAATCATCTAAACTTACATCAGCTATTCTGCAATATTGGGTCGAAGAATATCGTTAGTTTAAGGCTGTTTGAAGGAAAAGGATTTCTAAAGGTTGGAGTAAAGAAGGACTGGACTTTCAAAAATAACAAGTACGATGATGAGATATTACTTCAGTTAATAAACTAAAATAAGTAAAAAATGACTTATTATCATTCAAAATACGGTACTTACAAGCGTAAGAAAAAATCACCTAGTAAGTATATCAAGTGGGGAATATTACTTTTTATTGTCCTGGCAATCATTGTGGGCTACTTTTTATATCAGGTAGTTTACAAGGTAAATGTATGGACTCCTGAAGGTAAAAATATATCTATATACATACCTTCTGATGCAACTTATGATGATGTTAAAAACATTCTTTATGAAAAAGGATTAATTATTCATAGAAAAGATTTTGAATGGTGGGCTGGTAAAAAAGATTATCCAGACCTTATTAAGCCCGGTAGATATATCATAGAGAATGGAATGAATAACTCGGAGCTTATCAACCTTTTGCGCTCAGGAAATCAAGTTCCTGTTATGGTAACTTTTAATAACGTCCGCGATATCTACCAAATGGCAGGAAAGGTAAGCAAGCAAATTGAAGCTGATTCAGCTTCAATAGTAAACGACTTGATGAGTCCTGAGGTATTAAGTTCAATGGGATTAACATTGCAAACAAATTCAATAATATTTATTCCCGACAGTTATGAGTTGTATTGGAACACATCAGCAGGTTCTTTCATATCCAGGATGTATGATGAGTATGAAAAATTTTGGAATGCAGAAAGGCTAAAAAAAGCAAAGAAACTGGGTATGTCCATAGCTGAAGTGGTTACACTGGCCTCAATAGTCCAAAAAGAAACAAATAAAGATGATGAAAAAGCATTAATAGCAGGAGTATATATTAATAGGCTTAACAGAGGTTGGAGATTACAAGCTGATCCAACATTAGTATATGCCATCGGTGACTACAATATTAAACGTGTTCTTAATGTGCACAAAAACTTTGATTCGCCATATAATACATATAAAAATGGAGGTCTGCCTCCAGGTCCAATATGTATTCCCTCTAAATCCTCAATCGATGCTGTTTTGGAAAACAAGAATGAAGGGTATCTTTACTTTTGTGCCAAAGACGACCTCTCAGGTTATCATGTATTTGCCAAAACCAATACTCAGCACAACCGAAATGCCAGAAAATATCAGAAAGCATTGGATAAAATGAGGATATATAAATAATGAAAGCATTTAAGGCGTATGATATAAGAGGAGTTTGGGGAAAAGACCTGAACCCCCAGATTGCCTATAAAATTGGTAATTTTGTCCCAAAAGTATTTGGAGTTAAACAAGTTCTAATAGGAAGAGATATTAGACTTTCTTCCGATGAAATTTTTCAGCAACTGTCAGATGGTTTGATGGATGCTGGTGCAGATGTTATTGATGCTGGACTCTCAACTACACCTATGATATACTGGGGCACGGGGAAATTTAATATTGAGTTTTCAATAATGATAACAGCATCACACAACTCATCGGAATATAACGGAATGAAATTTTCAGGAAGAGATGTAACACCAATCGGCTATGACAATGGTTTAAACACTCTGGAAAAGTTAATTGAAGACAACACACCTCAAATCAAAAGTGAAAGGGGTAAAGTAGAACAACTAGATTTTAAGGATCAGTATTTTGATTTTTTGAATTCTTATAAACCCAAATGCAGTAATTTAAAATTAGCGATTGATTGTTCCAATGGCATGTCTGCATTATTTACGAAAAGGCTTTTTGGTGAAACCCCCATTTATCTAAATGATAAAATGGATGGTACCTTTCCCGGTCATAATCCAAACCCACTTGAGCCTGTCAATCAGAATCAAATCAAAGAATGTGTTATAGAAAACAAATGCGATATAGGCGTTATTTATGATGGTGATGCTGACCGTGTTATGTTTATTGACGAAAAAGGTAAGTTTGTTTCACCTGATTTAATCATAGCACTACTTGCCAAGTATTTTTTTGAATATAGGGGTGAAAGGGGTACTGTAGTTCAAGATATTCGCACCTCCAAATCAGTTGGAGATTACTTAAGGAAGTACGACACGGAACTTGTTATTTGGAAAGTTGGCAGAGCTTTTGGTGCCACAAAACTTAAAGAAGTAAATGGTATATACGGTGGTGAACTTGCTGGGCATTATTACTTTAGGGATTTTTATTATTCAGACAGTGGGCTATTAGCCTCCGTACTTGTGCTAAACATTGTAAGTAAGATGAAGATCGAGGGAGTTAAGTTTTCTCAGGCGATCGATGAAATATCAACCTATGCAAATACGGGTGAAGTTAACTTCATAATCAATAATAAACAGGAGGCAATGGATACAGTCCTGAAGTATTTTAAGGATAATAATGCAGACTATAAGTTTTTTGATTTTGATGGTTACAGACTTGAATTTAAGAACTGGTGGTTTAATATAAGACCATCAAATACAGAGCCGTATCTCAGGTTCTTGGCTGAGGCCGAGTCGGAAGAACTTTTAGAAAGCAAAACCAATATTATCTATGATATACTATCAAAATACGAATAACAACTAGGTGTGGTAAAGAACTTATCAATATTATTTCTGATTCTAGTCTTATTTCTTTCTTCGATAACAAGATTGTCATCTCAGATATTGGAACCATCATCTGATACGTTGAATAAAAAAAGGTTAAATACAGTTTTATACACAGGAGCAGGCCTATATGCTGCAACACTTGGAGTACTATATTTTGCTTGGTACCAAGATAATGAAATGTCCAATTTTCACTGGTATAATGATAGCAAGGGCTGGTTACAGGTTGATAAGTTTGGACATGCAACCACTGCCTACATAATAACAAATTATGCCTATTGGAGTCTAGATTGGGCTGGAGTTGACAACAATAAAGCTGCCATTTATGGCGGTTTAATAGGGTGGGGCTCAATGACTGTTATTGAAATACTTGATTCATTCTCCGAAGAGTGGGGTGCCAGCCCAAGTGACCTTGTTGCAAATACTATTGGTTCAGCTTTTTTTACCGGCCAACAACTTCTTTGGAAGGAGCAGAGGTTTAGCTTGAAATTTTCTTATCACCCCACAGATTATGCTCAATACAGACCCGATTTACTTGGTGAAAATGAATTACAAAGATCCTTGAAAGATTATAATGGCCAAACTTATTGGCTTTCAATGAATATAAAATCATTTCTGAGGGAGGAGTCTAAGTTTCCACCATGGCTTAATGTTGCATTTGGTTATGGAGCGAAAGGAATGCTTGGTACCTTTTCCAATCCACAAGAGTGGAATGGGAATGAGTTACCGTATGAAAAAAGAACACGTCAATATTATATGACAATGGACATAGATTGGACACGTATTGAAACTAATTCCGCATTACTAAGATTGGTTTTTAAAGCATTTAGCTTTGTAAAAGCCCCAATGCCTACATTGGAATATAACAATGAGAATGGATTAATATTTCACTGGCTATATTTCTAGTTTAGCTAATAGAATATTTTTGACCTCTCAGGATTTTTCCCATTAACACCTTCATAAAACCTTTTTATTTCCTTTAGATCCTCTTTCATATCTCCGGTTGGGTAAAATACTTTTTTCATTCCACCACGTTTATTCTCATAATCAAGCACACCTAGAATAATTGGAACATTTGCCGTAACAGCTATATAGTAAAAGCCAAGTTTCCACTTCTGCACAAGGGTTCTTGTGCCTTCCGGGGTAATGGTAATAAATAAAGAGTCATGATCGTCATACATTCTAGCAATTGCATCTGTTAATCTACCAGCCTTTTTTCTATCAACCGGTACACCGCCAAGCTTCCTTAAAAGTAAGCCAAAGGGCCAAAAAAAAGCTTCTTTTTTAATTAAAAACTTGGTTTCGACGTTCATGTGCCAAAAACTAATACGTCCAAGAAGAAAGTCACAATAGCTTGTGTGAGGAGCAACAATAACAACTGCTTTTTTTATTTCCTTGGGAATATCGTTGGTAATTTGCCATCCCCAGGTATTTATAATTAAATCAGAGATTATTTTAGTTATTTTCATAACCCTGGATTATTAAGTACAATACACATAAATTTTGGAGAAGTTTTTTCCATTTAGCCAACAAATCTAAGAAATTAATGATTTTAGTCATTGAATTGTATTTGTTTGTAATTAATAATCAATAACGCTCTATGTAATAGGCCCCGAGAGACATGTCATTGAATTAATTTCTTAGATAGCTACTTATTTGTAAATCGAATGTTATACTTTTACGGTTCAAAAATATAATTCATGATCAAAGATATAACAGGGTATATTATTTCAATTTTTCTATTCGTTGCATTATTAATTAATGGTGGATGTGATTCTACATCCCAAGAAAAGAATGAAACTAGTCAAGAGCATAATCAAAGCTCTGAAGAAATAATTGAAATATCAAAAGAAAAGGTTAAAATCATAAAGAGGCACATTAGATCTGCATCTGATATTGTTCCCATAACCGATTCGTTGGTAGTACCATATGTGTATACATCTGCGGTGTCGATGAATAATTTACCAGTTGCTGAAAAGAAGCAGAAGTTTTTTGATATGATGTTACCAGCTATTCTTGTTGCCAAAACAAGATTAGCCATAAATTTAGCAAGAGTAGAAGAGATCTCTTCAAAGGAGAAAAAAAACCATCGAGATGAAAAGTTTTTAAATGAACTCATGACAAAATACAAGGCAACGAACATGGAAATGCTCAAAAGTAGATTAACTTGCTTTCCAGTTAGTATTATATTGTCTCAGGCGGCAATTGAAAGTGCCTGGGGAACTTCAAGATTCTTTTTGGAGGCTAACAATCCCTTTGGCCTATGGTCCTTTAATTCAAAACAGGAAAGAATTACTGCTGAATCAACTAGAAATGGTAAGAAGGTTTACTTAAGAAAGTTCAATAATATGGATCAAGCAATTGATGCTTATTTAACAACTTTATCAACAGGACCTTATAATGAATTCAGAAAGCAAAGATTAAAAACTCAAGACCCTTACGTTTTGGTGAATTATTTAATTGACTATTCCGAGCGAAGAGAAGCCTATGTAGAAGAAGTAGTGAGTGTTATTAAGGGCAATGATCTCACCAAGTATGATACGTACATGATAAGCCCTAAATACATCAAACATTGAAATTAGCTGTCACTTTCAATCCAGGTAATAATTTTATTGCTATCAGGTTTTGTTGATGGCCCAATTACATCAACTAGCTCACCCTTTTCATTTATAAGATACTTTTGGAAATTCCATTTTACAGATGAATTTTTATAGCCGTTAAGCGATTCTGATGTTAGCCATTGGTATATTGGAGCCATGCTTTCATTTTTCACACTAATTTTTGACATCATTGGAAACGTAACACCATAATTTTCAGTGCAGAATTCCTTTATTTCCTCATCGGAACCAGGTTCCTGTTTCATGAAATTATTAGCAGGGAAACCAACTATCACAAACCCATCGTCTTTATATTTACTATAAACCTCTTCAAGTTTTTTGTATTGGGGAGTTAAGCCGCATTTTGAAGCAACATTTACGATCATTATTTTTTTGCCTTTGAGTTGCTCCATGGGGAAGTCATTTCCATCAATATCAGTAACTGTATAGCTATATATACTTTTTGTTTGTGCATTTAATACTGTTATAGTAACAAATGCTAATATGATACCAAATATTAGAGTTTTCATATTTTTTTATTGCAAACCTAAAATTAATGCTTAAATGCTAGTGTTATGTATTTGTTAAAGTGCTTTAATAACTGCAGAAATAGGGTAGTGGTCTGAGTTTTCGAATTTATGTCTGCTATAGTAAGTTACATCATAACCTTGATCAACCAATATATAGTCAATTCTAAGAAATGGCAGTGGACCTGCATAGGTAGGACTTAATCCAATACCTTTTGAAACAAAAGCATCTGTTAAATCTTTACTTACATTCTTATATACCCATGATGATGGTGTATCGTTAAAATCACCAGCCATTATTACTTTGTGAGGTGTTTGCTCCAATACTTTCATTAAATATTTTACCTGCATTTCTCTTAGTAAATACGCCTCACGCATTTTAAAGTAAATATCTGTGGTTTTATTTTTGATATTATTTTCATTGTCTGATTCTGTATTCATAACAAAATCCAGGTCTTCAGGTGTTAACTTTATGCTTGCCAAATGGATGTTGAATATCCTTAGAGTATCATTATTTACAATTAAATCTGTGTATATACCAAAAGATCTTGAGCCTTCAAACTTAAGTTTTCCTTTGTTAATTGCTTGATATTTACTGAATGTTGCCAATCCTAGCAACTGATTATATTTTGGGTTAAAATAACTCTCATAGTAGTATGACTTCATACCCAATGTATCTCTGAACTGCTTTAAAGGTTCATACAAATTAGTATTTGTAGAATAGTATTCCTGTGTGCAGATAATATCAGGATCTTCATCATTTAAAAACCTTATGATACCAAACCTTGAGCTTTTATCGACACTATTATTATCCCTTTCATTGAAGTTTTTTACGTTATAGGAAAGTAGTTTAATATCCTCTTTATCGTTCTTTGGTGAGTTAAGAAATGTAATCTGAAAGTTTGTAAATATGTCATTACTAACAACCAGTAGGAGAATTAATATAATCAATGAGATTTTACTTCGAGCAGTTATCCAATAAAGCAACAGACCAATATTAATTATTACTATAATTGGATAAACAAGAGTTAGCGGTTGAATCACCGTTATTAGTTTTGGAGAGATGTTACCTGCAAATGAGGCAACAAGAAGAGTTACTGCTGATATTATTGAAATCAACAGAATGGTTGAGTAAACCGTATTTCCTTTTGTTTCTGAGATAATATGTTGAGTCTAACTTTTGTTACTCGTTTTAAACAGTAATTCTTTTTCTTTTTTTGATAGGCTTCCATAGCCTGATTTTGATATCTTGTCGAGTATAAGGTCAATTTCTTCCTGTGATGCAGATCGTTTGTAATTATACTCATCGTCAGATAAAGGTCTTCCACTGTCTGCTCGTGGAGTATCAAATCGTTTTTCTTTCTTCGACCAAGTAAATTTAGGAAGTTTAAAACCATACAATATTTTGTAAACATCATTATTCCTTTTTAGGGAATATGCATATAAAAACCCCCATAGTGCACCACCCAGGTGAGCTATGTGTCCCCCTGGGTTATCAGCCCTAATACTCAATAAATCAATAAGTATAAAAGCAATTGCCAGGTATTTTAGTTTTAATCTTCCCACAAAAAGTAGATGCACAGAATAATCGGGTACATATGTTGATATTGCAATAATTATTGCAAGTACAGATGCAGATGCTCCCATTGCTATAGATATATATGACAATGCATTAAATGCTGGAAAGACATTAAATGATATTACAAAAAATATACCTCCAAACAGACCTCCGAATATGTAGGTCCAAAGTAGTTTTTGCTGATTAAGGTATTCCTGAAAAATTAAACCTCCAAAATATAACATTACCATATTAAAGAGCAAATGGAAAAAGCCCTCTTGCAAAAACATATAAGTGAAAATAGTCCATGGTTTTGATGCAAGTAGGCTCAAATCAGCGGGTAATGCAAGTAACTTAGCCAGCGGACTAATAAAGCTTGCTGCAGAAAGGTTGAACAAAAGTGCAAATAACCCCACTATATTTACAAGTAGAAATATTACGGTGTTTATTAATATTAAACGCGATAAAATATTCTTACCAAGAAATAATTTCTTGAGAAAATCACCCGTATTTTGTCGCGGTTGAGTGTTACTAAACATTTAAGTGTTTATTAAATCAGTTAAAACTATTTATGTCACCTTTATTTTTCCAGAGCATAATCAAGAAGAACCCGAATATCATTCCTCCCAGGTGAGCAAAATGAGCAACATTATCACCAGGATTATTTGAAAAACCCATATAAAGTTCAATGCCACCGTATATCATAACAAAGTATTTAGCCTTTACTGGAATGGCAAAATACACATATATTAGGGAGTTTGGGAACATCATGCCGAATGCAAGCAAAATTCCAAAAACTGCTCCAGAGGCACCCACTGTTGGCGTGTTTATTATTGTATTTAACTCTCGCATTGAAGGATTCTGGTAATTCATTCCCCTGCCAAGTACATCAGCGCCTTCCCTTATTACCATTTCTATTTCACTGGGCTGCATTCCAGATTCTATGGATTTTATTCTAATCCATGCAATAAAAAGTTGAACAACCGCTGCTCCGATACCAGTTACCAGATAGTAATTTAAAAATCGTTTTGGGCCCCATACATTTTCAAGTGTGTTACCAAACATCCATAGTGCGAACATATTGAAAAGAATATGGGTAAAACCACCATGCATAAACATGTAAGTAACCAGTTGCCATACCCCAAAGTCTGTTGATAATGTATAGTGTAGTCCCAGAAACTTTACCAAGTCGATATGAAAGGTGCTTTCAAGGACGATGGTAGTCAGAAATAGTATACCATTAATGATTAATAGGTTTTTTACAACCGGAGGAAGCATTGAAAAACCCTGTGGTCTATATTGTTGCATAATAGGTTCAGTTTATAATCCAAAAGGCACTAATCTCTTGGATTTTTTAATATTTGTTCCAACTCAGATTCGCCAATCGTTCTTAGTATGTTTTTTCCATCGGGAGATACTGTTGGGGCTTTGCATTTAAACAAGCTATCAAATATCTCCTTCATTTCTCTCTTATCAAGTTTAATGCCATTCTTAATGGCTGACCTTATGGCGATTGATTTGGCAATATTTATATTTTTATCAAAATCTAACTCATCTACATTTGACTTATGATTTTCAATTATCGACTCAATTACCGATGGAATATTTGTGTCCTTAAGATCAGCAGGTACACCCACTATAACAAAGTTACCCTTGCCCGCATCTTCTATTTCAAATCCTATATTTTTAAGCTCTTCAAACAATGATTTTAATATTTCACCATCATTTTTTGTCAGGTTTATATTCTGAGGAAATAATTGTTGCTGTGAGTGTTGGGTTGATGACTTTAGTCTGCCAAGAATGTCTTCATATTTAATTCTGAAATGTGCCAGGTTTTGATCTACAACCATCAAACCTTTCTTGACGTTACATACGATAAACCTGTTTTGTACTTGAATGAATTTACTTTCATCATAATCATTCTCTTCGTCGGTTGGTTCATCAGTAAATGAGAGTTTGCCATCGCCAGTTTGTTCTTTTGTGTCCATTCCCGAGTAAAGCGACTCCCAATTCTCGGTTGATGGCTTTTCAAAATTAGGTGTTCCCATACCCGATGAAGGCATAGTATTAGCAAAGGGATTAAACTCATTGTCAACCTCTATTTCAGGCTGTTTTAAGTCGTTTGAAGGCGGAGTTAAGAAGGCAGCTTCAACTTCAGGGTTTACATCAAAATCTATTATTGGCGTTAAGCTATGCTTTCCGATGGCTTGTTTAACAGCAGCATGTAGAACTGCATATACATATCTGGCATCCTGAAAATTAACCTCAGTTTTTGTGGGGTGTATGTTTACGTCAATATCCTTGGGATCAATTTTTATGGATATGAAGTATGATGGAAATGAGTCTGCAGGTATTAACTCAGTATAGGCATTGTTAACAGCATGATGAAGGTATGGATGCTTAATGAATCTTCCGTTCACAAAAAAGTATTGCTCACCTCTAGTTTTTTTTGCAAACTCAGGTTTGCCTATGAAGCCTGTGATATTAACAACATCAGTATTTTGCTCGAGAGATATTAGTCTTTCGTTATAAACATTCCCAAACAAGGCAGCAATTCTTGATTTAAGTCCGCCAGGTATAAGTTTGTATACAATCTTATCATTATTATAATAGCTAAATGCTATTTCAGGATTAATTAAGCTAATCCTGGTAAACTCTTCATTGATGTGGCGTAGTTCCACATTATTGGATTTTAAAAAGTTTCTTCTCGCCGGAACATTGTAAAACAGATTCTTAACAGAAATGGTGGTTCCCTTGGAACACTGGCAAGGCTCTTGATTGGTAATTTCAGAACCTTTGATGCTAATACAAGTTCCCATCTCACCGTCCTTTACCTTTGATTTCAGCTCAACCTGAGATATGGCAGCAATGGATGCCATTGCCTCTCCTCTGAAACCCATTGTTTGAATTGCAAACAAATCATCAGCCTTACGTATTTTGGAAGTGGCATGACGTTCAAACGACATTCTGGCGTCTAACTCTGACATTCCACAACCATTGTCAGTAATCTGAACCAATGTTTTGCCAGCCTCTTTAATTGCAAGAGTTATTTGTGTTGCTCCGGAGTCGATACTATTTTCTAGTAATTCCTTTGCAGCTGATGCAGGCCTTTGAATAACTTCTCCGGCTGCAATTTGATTGGCCACTGAATCGGGCAAAAGTTTAATTATACTCTTCATCAATTATTTTACTAATGTGTAACACCAAAGGCTTTTAGCATATCTTCAATAATATTAGTAAACATTATTAAATAAATGGTGCCAAAAATAAATGTTGCATAAACCAAATATGCTACAACCTTTGCTATTAATGTCTTTCCTTCCTTTTCCAGCCCTTTTCCCCATCGTCTGGACATTTGCAATCTTAGTTCCTCGTCGCGCGAAAGCCTACTTTCCAGTCCAAATTTAGCCTTCCGTCTTTCAAGCTCATCTCTTTTGTCATCAAAATACCTAGGCTTATAATTGAAGGCCTTCGGTTTGGGAGTTCTGAACGAGACTAGTTTCATGTGATTACAAATTTACTGCAAAATTAGAGTATTTTACTTAAGATGCCATAGTTTGGCTATATTGATAGTAACACTTTTGCTATGTGTAATATTATATACGATGGAATTGTGACGGAAACAAAAAAGCTAAATGATGTAAGAAGATTAGTGAATTTGTACGCTAAATTTTAGAACTTTTAATAACAATAAGTTTTTCTTTGGTCATTTCTTTCATTGCATATGGAATACCACCAACACCTATACCAGAAGATTCGCTACCTCCAAAAGGCATCCAGTCAACCCTAAAGGCAGTATGATCATTTATCATTACCGCTGACGCATTTATTTCACTTGCAGCTTTGAGTGCATTATCAATGTTTTTAGTAAATACAGATGCCTGGAATGACACTGCAAGAGAGTTCGCTATTCTGATAGCCTTATCAACATCACCGTATTCGTATATACAAATAATTGGCCCAAAAACCTCTTCCTTTGATACTTTGGAGTTGTGAGATGGATTAACTAATACAGTAGGTTCATAGTAGCTATCTGATAATTTTTTACCACCTGTAAGCAGCTTTGCGCCTTCACCTATTGCCTCGTCAACCCAACTTTGCACTCTGTCAACCACCGATGTGGTAATCAGAGGACCAACTTCTGTGTCCATGCTTAGGGGGTCACCAACAACTAATTTTTTTGCAGCAGATGATAGTTTTTCAGCCACCTCCTTGGCTATATCCTTATGAACAAAAACCCTTTGAACAGATACACACACCTGCCCAGCATGGTAAAAACCACCTTTTGTAATTGCAGGGATTAATTCATTGAGGTCTGCATCTGCTTCCACTATAACAGGAGCAACGCCACCATGTTCAAGTGCAATTCTTGTACCCGGAGATAATTTTGATCTTAGATACCACCCAACCTTTGCTGAACCTATAAAATTAAGAAAGCTAACCCTGGGGTCTGTGGCTAATTTTTCTGCATTTTCATTATCACATATTATATACTGGCACCAGCCATCTTCAAGGCCAGCTTCCTTGAGTATGTGCATGAATTCAATACAACTCAAAGGAGTTGTTAATGCGGGTTTAATAATTACTGGGCATCCCGCAGCAATTGCTGTTACAGTTTGATGTATGATTAGGTTTAGAGGGTGATTAAAAGCGCTAATGGAAACAACAACACCTATGGGCTCTCGTATGGTAAATGCCAATCTGTTTTGAGATGACTTTGTTTGCCCCATTGGAATCTGTTCTCCTGAGATTACCCCGGAATAGCTTATTGCAATTTTAACACCATTGATAGCTCTGTCAACCTCTACAATAGAGTCAACCAGAGGCTTACCACCCTCCTCTGCTGCAAGCTTTGCTAGTAAAGTTCTTTTGCTCTCCATTATCTCAACTACCTTTTCAAGAACCTCAATTCTTTTCCATGCAGGGATATGGTTCTTCTTATCCTTAAAAAGTTTTTCTGCCCTCTCAAGGCTGCGCTCTATTTCCTTTGGCTTTGAAAAAGGGATTTCCCTTATTAGATGAAGATCATGGGGTGAGTATACTTTAAGCATATCAATAAATATTTAATTGGGTTAATAATTCAATAAACTGCATTCTACATCATCACGAAAATAATCAATTTTACTCTTCAAACTACTGCATATAGTAATTATGGCAAAAATCAATTGCTTTATTTTCAAACATTAAAGATGATGGAAATCATAAAAAAATTTTGATTTTGGGAATACTTTCTATCTTTGCCGCGTAGAATCTAGTGGAAATCAATTTCAAATTAAATTATAAAGTAATGTCATACAACCTGTTAAAAGGAAAAAGAGGAATTATATTTGGTGCGCTTGACAGTAAGTCAATTGCATGGAAGATTGCTGAAAAAGCTGTTGAAGAAGGTGCTGTAATAACTTTGAGTAACACACCTACTGCACTGCGTTTTGGCGAAATTAATGAGCTTGCAAAAAAGTGCAACGCAGAGTTGATTCCAGCTGATGCAACAAATGTTAAAGACCTTACTCATGTTTTTGAGAAATCAATGGAAGTATTAGGTGGAAAAATCGACTTTGTACTTCATTCCATTGGAATGTCATTGAATGTGAGAAAGAAAAGAGCTTACAATGAACTAGACTACAACTATTTGAATAAAACACTTGACATTAGCGCAATTTCATTTCACAAGATGTTACAGGTAGCCTTTAAGCTAGATGCACTTAACGAGTGGGGTTCTGTTGTAGGATTGTCTTATGTTGCAGCTCAGCGTACACTGTATGGTTACAATGACATGGGAGATGCCAAGGCTTTGCTTGAGTCAATAGCACGAAGCTTTGGGTACATATATGGCAGAGAGCGTAAAATTAGAATTAACACTGTTTCGCAATCACCAACGGTAACAACTGCTGGTTCTGGTGTTAAGGGCATTGGTAGCCTCATAGATTTTACGGAGCGCATGTCTCCTCTGGGAAATGCAGACGCTCAGGAATGTGCTGATTATTGCGTGACTTTATTTTCAGACCTAACCAAGAAGGTAACAATGCAAAATCTTTTCCATGACGGAGGATTTTCCAGTATGGGAATGAGTGCAAGAGCGATGCATGTTTACGATAAAAATCTTGAAGGAGATCTGCAGGATTTAAATGAAAAGGCTGACTAATATTATTTCAAAAGCATTATACCATTAAGACTTAGCCAACTGTTTGTAACTGGTGGAAGCATATACTAGTTGTTATCAGTACTTATGGTGAATACATAATTAGGGCTTTGGGAATACTCTCGATATTTTCTTTTAAAAGTTAACTTTTTTAATTGTTTTTTATATTTTTGCAGCCTCCAATTGGAGAGGTGATTTACTGCATGGGCAATGGAGGGTAAATCATCATAATTAGGCGAGGTAGCTCAGTTGGTTAGAGCGTCGGATTCATAACCCGGAGGTCCCGAGTTCAATTCTCGGTCTCGCTACAAAGGAGTCATCAATACTGGTGACTCCTTTTTTTGTCTTAAACTCTAGTACCACCTATGTTTCTTATACCTTAAAGGTTTATTCTTATATTTGGACTAATATAAAACAAGCAAAATGAAAGCATTAAAGGTATTAAGTCTGTTATTATTTACATTATTAATGGTTACCTGTAAGCGTGATGATGATGTGCAACCACAAACGGAGCAATGGTTATATGCGCATACTGCCTCTCAAGGCATAGCAACCAGCAGCACAACCTTTGTTATGCCAGTAACTGATGATATTTTTGGTTTCACTGATAGACCATATCGTAAATCAAAGTATATAAGCGGAGATGAATTTGCATCCTACTGGAATGATTATGATGATGTAAATAGTTTTAAACTAGACCCACCCAATGCAGTATTAACCTATGTAGATGGCGATGAAATTAAAGAGCTAGAAGTTGTTATTACAGATGCAACTTTTGATAATAGTAACATTACATATACCATTGATAATACTAGCTTAACAAACAATGAAACCTTTGATGATGCTAGTTTATTTGTAGATGGTAATGGGCCTATCAGCAAAATTTATTTAGCCTCTAATGGACTAACCGTTAAGGCAAGTGCCAAAGCAATACCAGGAGATAAAGGAAAAATAAATGGGGTTACTTATACCATAGTTGACAAATCAACTTTAACCTCAATGATAAATAACGGAGATGATGTTACCAAAGTGTGTACTTCTTTAATAACTGATATGAGTAATATGTTTACAGAAGTTCCAGATTACAACCAAAAAATAGGTACTTGGGATGTGAGCAATGTGACTACTATGTATGGTATGTTTGATGGTGCCGGTTTTAATCAAGATATAAGTAATTGGGATGTGAGTAGTGTGACTAATATGGGTTCTATGTTTTCTTATGCCGGTTTTAATCATGATATAAGTAATTGGGATGTTAGTAGTGTGACTAATATGAGTTATATGTTTGATGGTGCCGGTTTTAATCATGATATAAGTAATTGGGATGTGAGTAGTGTGACTAATATGAATGGTATATTTGCTGGGACTAATTTTAATGGTGATATTAGTTCTTGGAATGTTAGTAATGTGACTAATATGGAAGGTATGTTTAATCTGAACGATGATTTTAACCAAGACTTAAGTTCGTGGGTTGTGAGCAGTGTGACTGATATGGGTTCTATGTTTAGTCAAGCCGATAATTTTAATGGAGATATTGGTTCTTGGGATGTGAGTAAGGTGACTAATATGAGATGGATGTTTTATCAGGCTACTATTTTTAACCAAGATATTAGTTCTTGGAATGTGAGTAGTGTGAAGAATATGAGTTATATGTTTGATGAAGCTTTTGCTTTTAATCAAGATATTGGTTCTTGGGATGTGAGTAATGTCACTCATATGGTTTATATGTTTGAAGGTGATCCTGGGAAGGTGACTAATTTTAACCAAGACTTAAGTTCTTGGAGTGTTTCAGGTGTTACACAATGTGATGGTTTTAGTGCTTACGCTACATCTTGGACAAAACCAAAGCCTAACTTCACTAACTGTAGTCCTTAACTCTAATCCAATTAATAGATTATAAACCATTGCATTAATTGTAAGGGTATTATATTACAAGTATCACCTATGTTTTTTATACCCTAAAAAACATGTAGCGAAATATTGAGATGCACTAAAAATTATATAACAACATGTGATTACATATTTCTTATTAATAGATAGAAGTAATTTCATTACATTTGAGACTGACTATAAATTTAGAGCATGGTAGTAGCAAAAACAACTGAGATTTACACACATGACTCAAAAAGATCTCCTGCAAACATATCCAGACCTTTAGAGTGCTTTTTAGACCCTAATAATTTTACTGACAAGGCATTTGTGAAATAAACAGATTAGATAAATAAAAGTAATATAGACATACATATAAGTTAGCAAAAATTAAAGACAGGTTTAACCAATAAATAATAAACAATATGAAAAAATCAATTTTAATTCTTTTTACAGTAGTATTTGCAATAACAAGTTGCAGTAAAGACGATGACCCAGTAGATAACACTACTGTACCGACATTAACCACCTTAGCCATAACAGACATAACGACCACAAGTGCAACAAGTGGTGGCGATATTACAGCTACAGGAGAAGCAGACATTACCGCAAAAGGCGTATGTTGGAGCACCACACAAAACCCAACCATATTAGATTTTGCCACAGATGAGGGCAATAACCCAAGCAATTACACCAGTAATATAAGTGGTTTAACAGCAAACACTACTTATTATGTACGGGCTTATGCCACCAATAGCAAAGGAACGGGCTATGGGAATGAACTAGAATTTGTAGCAGAAAACATTTTTCCTGGTATAAAAGTAGCCGTAGCAGGCGGTACTTTTACAATGGGAAAAAATGGTTTGGGCTATCCCAATGCAGAGCCAGAACACAGCGTAACGCTAAGTGATTTTAGTATAAGTAAATACGAAATTACCAATGCCCAATACGCTACTTTTATGAACGACATAGATGCCAATATAGATGGTAGTTTCAATGGTGTAGAATATTTAGATATGGACGATGCAGATGTACAAATAAGCCATACAAGTGGTAGTTTTATAGCAGATGCGGGCAAAGAATACAATCCTGTAATAGAAATAAGTTGGTTTGGTGCTAAGGCGTACGCCGAACATTACGGAGGCAGACTACCAACAGAGGCAGAATGGGAATTTGCTGCAAAAGGAGGTAACAGTAGCAATGGCTACACTTACTCTGGCAGTAATACTATAGGTGTTGTTGCTTGGTACATTACAAATTCAGGAGGTGCTACGCACCCAGTTGGCGGTTTCATCCTTGGGAATGAATTAGGATTACATGATATGAGTGGCAATGTATTGGAATGGATAAACGATAGGTGGGATGCCAACTATTACAGCAGCAGCCCAAGTAACGATCCACAAGGACCTGCAACGGGTAATTACCGTGTTGTTCGTGGCGGTAGCTATGAATATTCTTCCGATCAATGCCGTGTTGCCTATCGTGCCAACCGCCTTCCCGCGGATGGCGAAGAAGATATTGGCTTCCGCCCAGTGTTTGTCCCATAGTTCAATTTTGCTGTTGGCTTTTCTTTTTGAGCTAAGCGGAGCTAAGAGTATGCTTTTGCTTAAAAGTGAGGGAGGGACGACCGAGGGATAAGCAAAAGAAGGTAAAACAAATACCGCAAAGCGGTCAAAAAAATTTAGTGAAGGTTTCACTTAAAGTAAAACCTTCACTAAATTTCAAACTTTAAAAATGCAAATAAAACTGTTTACCATACCTATAAATGAAATAGAAAGCTATAATGAGGAGTTAAACAAATTTTTGCGTACGCATAAAATTATAGAAGTAGACTTCCAATGTATTCCCATGTTGGTTCATCCATCGAAAAAGAAAAAATGGTTAAGAGAAGGAATTACGTTGGGTAACAACAAGCAAAACCAAAGCCATCTTTCCCAAGTGGGTGCAAACCCCCCTCGCTGAAGAAACCGGTTTATTTATAAACTTTTAATTTTTAAAGAGATATTATGAAAATATGTACAGTAAATTTTGATTCAGAATGGTTAAACATAGAAAAAAACCTATCAAAGATGGAAGCAGATATTTTGTCCATTTTAAAAACGCAAAAAGATGTGGATACTATTGTTTTTCCAGAGTTAAATACATCAGGCTATGTGACTGAGGATAGCTTAAAAAGTGTTGCTGAGAAAAAAAATGATCAATTAATACTATCCATAAAAAAATTATCAAAAAAGCACGACATAAATCTCATTGGTGGCTTTATTGAGAAAGACAAAGGAAATTTCTATAATTCTGCATTCGTAATAAATAAAAAAGGAGAACTTGTAGCAGTTTATAGGAAAAATCATATGTTCACACAATCTGCAGAACCTGAGTTTTATATGCCTGGTAATGAGATAATAATTTTTGAACTAGATGGAATCAAATGTGGGATGTTTATTTGCTTTGATATTAGGTATCCAAGGTTGTTTGAGGCATACAAAAAGCAAGGTGTAGAATTGATGTTTGGGATTTATGCCTGGCCAAAAGGAAGAAGCAAGAAAGAGATCTTTAAATTTTTAGTAAAAGCCAGAGGACATGAAAATCAATTTTTTGTTACAGCAGTTAATCACTCAGGGAAGGATAAAAATGCTATTTATGAATCCGATCATTTATCTGTAAATCCACTTGGTGAAGAGATTGGTGAATCACAGGGCAACTATAATTTCGTGGAAATAAATAAAAGCCTTGTTAAAGAAATAGAAGAATTTCTTCCATTAAAAGATGGCTGGAAAGAAAATTACGAATACAATAAATAGGAGTTTTTAAACCTGAAGTAATTCTAAGGTTTATGTAACAACATGTGATTACATATTTCTTATCAATAAATAGAAATAATTTCATTACATTTGAGACTGACTATAAAGTTTAGATCATGGTAGTACCAAAACTATTGATATTTACACACACGTATAAAAAAAATTTCTTGCAAATATCTCCAGACCTTTAGACTGCTATTTAGACCCTAATAAACTCACTGACAATGTATCTACGAAATAAACAGATTAGATAAATAAAAGTAATATACACATACATATAAGTTAGCATTAATTGACAAAACATAAACTACAAATGAAAAACAAATCAAAACTGATCTTACTTGTCTCGCTCTGTATGAGTGCAGGAAGTATTTATGGGCAGGAATCATCCAACACATCTGGGGGGAATGCCGTAGGAAGTGGCGGAACGGTTGCCTATAGTATTGGGCAAGTTGCATACACATATGAAAGTGGTGCCAATGGAAATTCCAATCAAGGAGTTCAACAACCTTATGAAATATATTCGGTTGGTATTGACGAGGAAGGAATAGCAATTTCACTTACGGCTTTTCCCAACCCAACAACAGACATTCTTACACTACAATTTAATGAGTTTACTACTCAAAATGCTTCTTTTCAATTAGTTGATCAGGCTGGGAAAATAATTCAAGAAAAAAAGATATCGAATGTATCCACTTCGATAGATTTATCGAACGAAGTTTCAGGCATCTACTACCTAAGCATCAATTCAGAATCTCAAAACATTAAAACTTTCAAAATCATTAAAAAATAAAACCATGAAAAAACTATACACTTTAGTTGTCGCCAGTCTATTATCCATGAGCACGTTTGCTCAAGCTCCTGAAATGATGAGCTATCAAGCCGTTGTCAGAGATGCTGCAGATAATCTTATTGCTTCTTCTCCTGTTGGGATGCAAATCAGCATACTGCAGGGGTCACCAAGTGGCACTGCTGCTTATGTTGAAACACATACTCCAACATCTAATCAAAATGGTTTGGTTTCAATTGAAATTGGAAATGGAACAATAGTTAGCGGTGACTTCGCTACTATTGATTGGGCAAATGGTCCATATTATGTTAAGACTGAAACAGACCCAACTGGAGGAACATCATACACGATTACGGGGACAAGTCAGTTGTTGAGTGTGCCTTATGCATTGTATGCTAAAAACACAGCGGCATGGCAAACCTATAATGATACCACCTATACTTTGAATACGGTTGGTGTCGGTGTAAATTCTCCTGTCGCTAATTTTCATCTGCAAAATGGTGGCTTTTCAGATTTGCTAATAGAATCTACTGGAAGCGTGGAAGATGCTTCTCTTTGGCTAAAAAACCCATCAAAATCTTGGAGACTTCATGGTGATCAAAATGATGATAACAAGTTCAAAATTGGTTTATGGACTGACTATTCTGAAATTGGAGGCTCCAATTTACTACAGTACTCTATGACCATAGACACTCTTGGTAATGTAGGAATTGGAACTCCAAACCCAGGAGTTAAATTAGATGTAATTGGAGATATGAGAATTTCGCTAGGTAATGCATTGAGATTAGGTGGTGTCTCGAGCAACAACAACTCACAGTACACTATGCATGTCCCAAATTTTCCAGGAGCTCCTACAAGGGTATCTATGCCTTTTGACGCTGGTACTAATCGCCATTTTGAAGTAGGTTATTACACGAATAACGATGAAAATGATACGTGGAATGAAACTCTAGATGTCAATCCAGCAAAGCAAAAAGTCACGTTTACTGATGTGATGAATATTACACCAAGAGCAACTGCACCAGCCAATCCCTCAAAAGGAGATATTTATATGGATGATACTACCAATAAGTTAATGGTTTATGATGGCACTACTTGGCAGGCTTGCTGGTAAGAAATAATGCTAACAATGTATAAGCGGCATTAAAACGGCCGCTTATACTTGACCGTTGTGTTTCATTCACAAAAAAGCCCAACAACACATTTTGCACATTTATTTTTTTGCCACTACTCACTCAAACCCTAAAAAAATAAAAGAGTAAAGTTTTCCCAAAGCTCACTAATAAGGCATTTGTGAAATAAACAGATTAGATAAATAAAAGTGATTAGATTTTTTGTTTATTATTCAAATATATCTTTTAATTTCATTTTGTTTATTTGTAGGGAATTTCTTGGCATTCTTTCTAACCTGATACAATCTTAATCCACTAACGTACCCAGACAAAACCGACTTACCTAAAACAGCAATCATTTTTCTACCATTAAAGAATCCAGGCATATCATTAATTTTCGGAATAATACCGAATTGAGTACCCACAAAAAATGGGATTCTGTCCTTCTCGATTTTTATAAATTCATCAAAAGAAACAATATCAATAAGTGGCTCATAAATTATAAATTCAGACCACCCAGCAACTCTTTTGAATCTTTTATTGCCATGCTGTGGACACGATACAAATTTTACTATCCAGCTTGTTGTATATGGATTTTCTTTCAAGAAATCATAAAACATCTTTGTCTTATAAATATCTTGTGGATCCTGCTCAGCCTCCTTGTTAAGGTTGAGTTTTGTATTATAAATATCTTGAGGATCTTGCTCAGCCTCCTTGTTAAGGTTGAATATTGCTTTAATTCTATGTAGTATGTCCATATCGCTAGTAGATTAAAATTCCATGAGTACTTCCTTCTTCACTTGTATCATAGGGATTACCAATTATGCCATCAAAATACCCTTCGGAATACCTAATCTCGAATGGAAGTTTTTCACCATCTGATCCTTCCAAAACAATTATTCCCGTAACATACCAATCACCGGTATCATGTGCCCTATCTATGCTTTCTTGCTCTGTATCCCATAACTTTGCATCGCTTTTATCGTACTGCTCTCCAGAGTTTTCTATATGATCTTCATAGGTATACTCATATGCCCAATTACGTCTGCTTGCATTTGACACATCACCTCCCAGTAATTCAAAAAATAAACTTGGGTCGTTATCTGCCAATACTTTATATCGATGTTTTTTGTTTTTAAGGTCGTAGTATACAATAGACCTTCTTGTTGAAATACTTTCAACTAGGGTTAATTCCAACCTAAGATCATCTAGTCCAACATTTTCAATTTCATATATCTTGTGCCATTTACTACGTTTTATGAAGTTCATTTCCCAAAACGTTTGGTGTGTTTTTTCTTTTTTATAATCCTGCTCCTTTTTTTCAATTTCACTGATAGTTAGAGGCATTGTATTTGTGTAGTTTCGGAATTTGCGTCTTTCATTTTCATGAATTAGGTAAAATTTATGAATAGGCTTGATAAAGGACATTCTCCAAAACGTATCATAATTTTCCCAAGTCATACCTTCTTTAAAGTTATCTTCAATATAACATTTGTATTTTTCTACATCACATCCTAGGTAATATAGGTAGTCATTAAAGTAGGATTGATCATACTTATCTTCATATCCTTTACGCAATAATGACATTGATATTCTGGTGATTACGTAATCTTTAATTTCATCTTTAGGATCTTTCATGTTCATATATTTTTAGTTGCTAATAACATAATAGTTTCAAGTTCAGTATCATATTCATACTGTGTGGCTATCTTAATAAAACCATCATATGTCATTCGATAATAAAAACTCATTTCAATATCAAGAATTGATTTTGACATTCTTAAGAAATACTGAAACACATGAATAGTATCCAGGGATGGACCAAAATCCATTGATTGATTAATTTTAACAACTCCCTTATTAGTGAAAGTTGTTATCGTTGATTTTTCCATAACATAACAATTTTTAAAAGTTAAACATTGTTACATCAAATTCAGATAATGTTTTGTGATTGCTTATCACTTTTGGGCGAAGGCCCCGCATCTTCTGTACCACCGTGCCATAAGCTGGGTCGGTTGGTATCCGCTACAAACGGATTCTTGATGTATTGTACAAATATAGGTAAAAAAGCAGAATAAAGGGTATTAAAATTATACCTATTTTGAATTTTTATATAAATATTATTTAATCTAATTATGTCTTAATCGTTTCAAACACATCAATCCCCTTTTCGGCTAACTCTTGAAATTTGTCAACGGTCATATTTTCTCCAATGTCAATTGCCTTCTGCATCTGGTCGTTTTTGCAGTTAATATGCCAAGCGAAGGTTGAATTTTCCTTTAGCCAATTAGCTTCCCAGGTTAAGCCACCATACCTCGTTATCCCAACAAAGTCATTGGAAAAACCCAAATTTCCATTATAGTCCAAACCTTTGGAGGTTAAATGATCAATATTAAAATCTTGAATGTTCATTGCTGCTATTAGAAATAGCTCATCATCTTCCTGGTTGTTTTCGTTGCTTTCAATATCCCAGTCAATTCTAAACTGATTGCACCCACCTTGGTATTTTTTTTCAATGGTTTTTTTATCAAAAACAAGGTTTGCTAAGTGCAAGTATACAGGCATATTATGTTATTAAATTTAAGTTGTAATTAGTAGGTAAATATACAAAATATTTGCCTTATATCCAAGATAATTATCAGCATATTAATTAATTAATAAACTTTGTAAATATCACAAATAATGTTTTCCAAGACACTAAAAATTATGTAATAACATGTTAGTACATAGTTTGGATATATCTCTACAAATTATAATAGTATATTTGAGTGATGACCTAGATGTATTAATGTAACTAACAACATGAATAATAAAAAAAGGGCGAGAGAACCCGCCCTAAATGTTTTCACAACGGAATAATCCTTATTGTGAATTGCTTCAAATTGTTCTGCTAAACTAATGAAAAAAATAATATAAATATACGCTGATGAAAAAAATCTTAGGACTGGATTTAGGAACCACATCAATCGGATGGGCATATGTCAAAGAAGCTGAAAATAAAAATGAAAAGTCAGAGATTGTAGACATTGGGGTAAGAGTAAACCCACTTTCTACAGATGAGAAACAAGATTTCGAAAAGGGAAGGCCTTTAAGTTTGAATGCGGAAAGAACCCGTATGCGTGGCGCAAGAAGAAACCTTCAAAGGTTTAAGTTGAGACGTAATAACCTAATCAATATTTTAACAAAAAATCACATTATAAACAAAGACACGATACTTACTGAATTAGGAAAAAACACTACTCACAAAACGCTCAAGCAAAGAGCAAAATCGGTAAAGGAAAAAATAAATCTGGATGATTTTGCACGTGTTTTGTTGATGATAAATAAAAAGCGCGGTTATAAAAGTAACCGCAAGGCTAAAGGCGATGAAGATGGTTCTTTAATAGACGGTATGCAGATTGCAGAAAGATTGTATGAGGATAAAATAACTCCTGGGCAGTATTGTTACGATATTCTAAAAAGTGGGAAAAAAACATTACCTGATTTTTATAGGTCAGACCTCCAAAACGAGTTTGATAAAATCTGGAATTTTCAAAAAGTTTTTCACTCACAACTTCTTGATGATGAATTATTAAGTGCCATATCGGGTCAAGGACTAATTAACACACGAAATCGAATATTTGCAATAAAAAACACCTCCACAGTGGATACGAAAGGTACTCGAAAAGAAAAGTTGCTTGACTCATACAGGCTAAGAAGTGAGGCTATTAATAAAAAACTAAGTGCTGAAGAGGTTGCCTCTGTTGTATCTGATATTAACGGCAAGATTAAATCTTCAAGTGGATATCTTGGAGCCATTAGCGACAGAAGTAAGGAACTGTTTTTTAACAAAGTTACCGTTGGGGAGTTTTTATATGAAAAGCTAAAAAATGATTCCCATTATTCATTAAAAAACAAGGTTTTCTATCGTCAAGACTACCTCGATGAGTTTGAGAGTATATGGGAAACACAGAAACAGTTTCATCCTCAACTTACAGAGGATCTCAAAATAGAGGTTAGAGACATTATCATTTTTTACCAAAGAAAATTAAAATCACAAAAAGGACTATTGAGTTTCTGTAGCTTTGAAAGTAAGAATATTGAAGTGGTTATTGATGGCAAAAAGAAATTAAAAACAAGAGGAATGAAGGTGATTCCAAAATCTTCTCCCCTATTTCAAGAATTTAATATATGGTCTAACATAAATAATATTGAGTTAAGGCAAAGAAAAGGTGACAAACAAGAGTTTGAACTAAATGATGAGCAAAAACAATCACTTTATGAAGAATTAAACCTAAAAGGCAACCTTAAAGGTGATAACATATTTAAGCTATTTAAATTAGATAAAGATGATTGGGATATCAACTATTCTGAGATACAGGGTAACAGAACAAATAAAATATTATTTGAAACATTTATTAAAATTCTTGATGATGAAGGCTATGTGATTGACATGAAGAAAGAATCTGCTAATAAGATAAAAACAGCTGTAAGTAATATATTAACTGATCTTGGAATAGATTCATCGATTCTTGAATTTGATCCGTCACTTGATGGTAAGGCATTAGAAAATCAATCATCTTATAAATTATGGCACCTCCTTTACTCTTACGAAGGAGATAATACAGAAACAGGACATGAGGGACTTACCAAGAAACTAATGAATGATTTTAGATTCAAACCCGAACATGTGCCATACATTTTAAATATAAATTTTGAAGATGATTACGGGAGTTTAAGCGCTAAGGCCATAAGGAAAATACTTCCATACTTAAGGGAGAATAATAAATATAGTGAGGCATGTGCACTTGCTGGTTACAATCATTCATCATCTATTACAAAAGAAGAGAATAAAGAAAGAGAGCTTAAAGACAGACTAACACTGCTTGAAAAAAATTGTCTGAGAAACCCTGTGGTGGAAAAGATATTAAATCAGATGGTAAATGTTGTAAACGCAATAATTGATGATTCAGGTATGGGTAAGCCCGATGAAATTAGAATTGAGCTTGCGAGAGAATTAAAAAAGAGTACAGAGGAAAGAAAACTCATGACCGAGGGAATAAACAAAGCAAAGAATAGGCATGAACAAATTAAAGAGCTACTTAATGCAAACCCATTCAACATAATGAATCCTTCAAGAAATGACATAATTAGGTATAAATTATGGGAAGAGCTTAAAGAGAATGGATATAAAACATTATACACAAATAAATATATCCCACCATTCAAAGTATTTTCAAAAGATATTGACGTAGAACATATAATTCCTCAGGCGTTACTATTTGACGATAGTTTCTCAAATAAAACATTAGAATTTAGAAACATAAACATAGATAAAGGAAACAAAACCGCTTATGATTATCTGGAACAAAAATTTGATGAAACTGGTTTTAATGAATACAAACAAAGAGTTGATAAATATTACAAAGATGGCTACATAACGAAGGCAAAATACCAGAAACTACTAAAAAAATCATCAGAGATAGGTGATGGTTTCATTGAGCGGGACCTAAGGGAGAGTCAATATATAGCAAAAAAGGCAAAGGAAATGATGCTTGAAATATGCAGAACCGTTGTTTCAACCTCGGGTTCTATTACAGATAGACTAAGGCAAGACTGGGGATTAATAAATATTATGAAGGAACTAAACCTTCCAAAATACAGATTAGCCGAGATGACTACCAAAGAGGAAAGAAGGGGAGGAAGAATAATAGAACAAATTAAAAACTGGACAAAAAGAAATGACCATAGGCACCATGCTATGGATGCCTTAACGGTTGCATTTACAAAACACTCACACATACAATACTTAAACCACCTTAATGCAAGGTCAGACGAAAAAAATCAGAATCATTCTGTTATTCATGCAATAGAGAATAAAGAAACAGAAAAATCAGAAAATGGCAAAAGAATTTTTGTGTCTCCAATGCCAGAGTTTAGGGAAGAGGCAAAAAAGCATCTAAAGAGGATCTTGGTTTCACATAAGGCAAAAAACAAAGTACTAACCAGAAACAGAAATATAACCAAGAAAAATGGTGGGAAATTTGAGCAAGTTTCATTCACACCCAGAGGACAGCTACACAAAGAAACTATATACTCAAGATCCAACCATTATGTAACAAAACTCCAAAAGATAAATTCAGTATTTGATGAAAATACTATTAATAAAGTTGCAAACAAAGCATATCGCGAAGCTTTAATGAAAAGGTTTAAGGAGTATGATAATGACCCAAAAAAAGCATTTAGCGGTAAAAATAGTGTTGGCAAGAACCCTGTTATTTGCCACAATGGAAAACATATTCCTAAAGAGGTAAAAATAGTATCTCTTGAGCATCAATATACCATAAGAAAAGAGATTACTCCTGATATAAAAATTGACAAGATTGTTGATGTTAAAATCAGAAACATAATACGTAATCGTGTTAAGGAGTTTAATGGTAAACAAAAAGAAGCCTTATCAAATTTGGAAAAAAACCCGCTATGGCTGAACGAAAAGAATGGGATCAAAATTAAACGAGTTACAATAACGGGTGTGAAAAATGCCGAACCTATACACACAAAGAAAGATCACCATGGAATTGAAATCCTTGATAAAAATGATTTTAAACAACCGGTTGACTTTGTGAGCACTGGTAATAATCATCACGTAGCTATATATAGAGACAAAGATGGTAACATGCACGAAGAGGTAGTCTCGTTTTATGAAGCTGTAACAAGAAAAAATGCAGGTGTGCCAATAATTCAAAAAAACCACCCACTTGGTTATGAATTTTTATTTACTCTAAAACAAAATGAGATGTTTGTTTTTCCTTCTGATGATTTTAATCCAAGTGAGATAAATCTCAAAGATGAACAAAAAAGAAATTTAATCTCAAATCATCTTTTTAGAGTTCAGAAGCTTAGCGGAACATCGATTGACTATTGGTTTAGACATCACCTTGAGACAACTCTTAACAATGACATTAAATTAAAAAATAAAACTTACATTATAATAGCCTCATTAAAAAATTTGGGAGGAGTAATAAAGGTGAGGCTTAACCATTTGGGGAAAATAGTAGCTGTGGGAGAGTATTAATTCAAGATGATTAAAAGAACACTATATTTTGGTAATCCATCAAAGCTATCTGTTGAATTCTCACAACTAAAGATTTCATTAAAAAGCAGAGAAGGTAAGCCAAAGATTAGCATGGTTCCAATAGAAGACATTGGTGTTTTGGTATTGGATAATAGTCAGATAACCATAACTCACGCTGTATTTGAGAAACTTCTTGATAATAATGCGGCAATAATAACCTGTAATGCGAAACATAACCCAACAGGGCTATTATTAAACTTAGATGGTAATTCCGTTCAAACTGAAAGATTCTCCTCTCAGATAAAAGCTACTGCTCCACTGAAAAAACAATTATGGAAGCAGACGATTCAACAAAAAATTATAAACCAGGCATCAGTAATTAATCAATACACTGATAAGAATACCGATAACATGTTGTACTGGGCAAGAAGCGTTAAAAGTGGAGATACCTTAAATCACGAAGCGAGGGCAGCTGCCTACTATTGGAAGATTCTTTTTGAAGTAACGGATTTTAAACGTGACAGGTACGGTTTATTTCCTAATAATTATCTAAACTATGGTTATGCTATTTTAAGAGCAGTTGTTTCAAGGGCATTGGTTTCATCAGGCTTATTACCCAGCATAGGAATACATCATAGAAACAGGTATAATAGCTTTTGTTTGTCAGATGATATAATGGAGCCATACAGGCCCTTTGTTGATAAGCATATTTTAAACATAATGGAAAAACACCCAAGAGAGGAGGAAATTACACCAACGATAAAGGCCGAGTTATTAAAAATTCCAGTGTTAGACATGATTATTTCAAACCAACAAAGCCCATTAATGGTAGGAGTTAGTCAAACAACCGCAAGCTTAAATAAATGCTTTGAAGGGACCCAGAGAAAGTTAGTATATCCATATTTTAGCAACAATAGATGTTTGATCATTTAAATTCATATAGATGTATGTGGGTACTCATATTGTTTGACCTTCCAACAGAGACAAAAAAAGACAGGAAGGCAGCGGCAAGATTTAGAAAGAATATCCTTAAAGATGGCTTTGCAATGTTTCAATTCTCAATTTATTTAAGACACTGCCCATCAAGAGAAAATGCAGAGGTGCATACCTTGAGGGTGAAAAACATGCTGTGGGATCCTCTAGAGTCGACCTGCA
>JGI24913J38484_100358_pt1 | contig 32427 bp, 20 predicted proteins | sample LinPfosmplate1_FD_38484 | JGI IMG/M metagenome (IMG submission 38484)
TGCAGGTCGACTCTAGAGGATCCCACGTGATTAGTCTCCTCCTCCTCACGACGGGGGTCATGCTCGCGCAGCTCCGGCCCGACGCGGCCGGCCGCCAGCCCGGCGAGCACCCGACGACAGGGATCCTCGCGACGCTGGGCATCGCGCTCTCCTCGGGCTTCGCGGCCGTGTACACGGAGAAGGTCATCAAGGGCCACGCGCGGCCCGCGGCGGAGGGCGCGCCGCAGGGGCTGGCGTACACGCAGATCCAGCTCGCGGGAACGTCGCTCGTCATCGAGGGCCTCTGGGCCGCGACGACGGACTGGTCCAACATCTCCGAGCACGGCCTCTGGTACGGCTTCGACATCAAGGCGTGCATCTCGGTAGCAAACTCCGCGGCGGGGGGGCTGACGGTCGCGGCCGTGCTCAAGTACGCGGACGCGGTCCTGAAAGGCTACGCGACCGCCGTCTCGGTCCTCCTCACCGGCTGCATGTCCATGGCCATCTTCGGGACCACGCTCTCCGTCGAGTACTGCCTCGGCATGGTCAACGTCATCGCCGCCGTCGTCCTCTACAACGCCAAGAACCTCGAGGCAAACGCGTGGTGAGACGCGCCTTCGGCTCGGCGCGGCGTCCTCCCGGAACCCCCCGCGCCCCCTCACATCCGCCGCCGCCGCGCGTTCCCCCGGAAGCGCGCTGCGCCGCCAGGAGGGACCGGTTCCCGGACCGGACTTAACCAACTCGCCCGGCGACGACGCGGTAAAAGCCGCGCGGGGAACCGCGGCTGCCGCGCCGGCTGTCGCGGCGGCGGCTGCCGCGGCGCCGCGGGGCGAGCCGCTATTTTTATTTTTTTCCAAAATTGGACAAAGGCGATCGTGCTGCCGTCGTCTCCGGTCGCTGCGCGTGCGCCGAATCGCGTGATCGCGTGTTGTCGCAATGGCGGATAATACGCGCGCGCTGCCGCGGAAGGAGGCGGATCTGTTCAAGTCGATTGTAAAGTTCTACGAGACGAAGCAGTACAAGAAGGGCCTCAAGGCGAGCGATGCGGTGCTGCGCAAGTTCCCGAACCACGGGGAGACGCTGGCGATGCGGGGTCTGGTGCTGAACTGCCTGGACAAGAAGGTGGAGGCGTACGACTTTGTGAAGCGCGGCCTGAAGAACGACATGCGGTCGCACGTGTGCTGGCACGTCTACGGTCTTCTTTACCGGAGCGACCGGCTCTACGACAAGGCCATCAAGTCGTACAAGCAGGCGCTGAAGATCGACGCGGACAACGTGCAGATTTTACGGGACCTGAGCCTGCTCCAGGTCCAGCTGCGGGACGCGCGCGGCTTCCGCGAGACGCGGCGGAAGCTCCTGCAGCTCAAGCCCAACAACAAGATGCACTGGATCGCGTACGCGCTCGCGAACCACCTCGCGGGGAGCGCGGCGACGTGCGTCCAGGTCATCGACGCGTACGCGGAGACGGCCAAGGACGCCAAGCACGCGACGCCCCCCGAGCGGAGCTACGAGGATAGCGAGCTCGCGCTCTACCGGAACGAGGTTTTGGAGGAGGACGGCCGCGCGGCCGAGGCGTTGGCGCACCTCGACGACTGCGAGGCCGTCGTCGTGGACAAGTACGCCTTGAAGAAGAAGCGCGGCGAGCTCCTCCTCAAGGCGGGGAAGAAGACGAAGAACGAGGGGTCTACCGACGTCCTCTCGCGCGACGACGCGACCGCGATCTTCGCGTCCCTCCTCCGCGACCACCGGGCCGGGTCCGAGAACTACGACTTCCAGCGCGGCCTGCAGTGCGCCATCCTGGACCTGGGCCCGGACCAGTGCGCGGAGATGCTCAAGTGGACCGCGACGCGCACGCCGACGGACGTCGTCGTACTCACCGCGTCGCAGATCGCCGACCTCGACGCGGCGTACGGCGCCCTGGCCGCGGAGTCGCCGCGCGCCGACGCGTACGCGTGGCTGCCGCTGACCTACGCGCCGGCGGGCGCCGCCTTCGAGGAGCGGCTGGATGCGCTGATCCGGCGCTTCCTCGAGAAGAACGCGCCCGCGGTCGGGTCGGCGCTCGAGCGCTTCTTCCAACCGAGGTCCGGCGAGGTGCTCGAGGGCCGGTGCCGCGGCCGCGCGGCGTGCCTCGCCGCCCTCACGTGCGTCGACCGGCACATCGCCGCGCTGGAGAAGGTGCCGTCGACCTTCGACGGCTCGAGCGCGGTCGAGCCGCCGACGACGCTCCTGTGGGCGCGGTACCTGAGCTGCCACTGCCGCGAGTGGCTCGGCGACCTGCCCGCGGCGTTCGCGTGCATCGACGCGTGCGTCGCGCACACGCCGACGTGCGTGGACTTTTACGAGAAGCGCGCGCGCTTGCTGAAGCGGTCCGGGCGTCCCGAAGCGGCGGCGGCGGAAATGGTCGAGGCTCGCGAGATGGACCTCGCCGACCGGTACATCAACAACAAGGCGACCAAGTACCTGCTGCGGGCGGGCGACGTCGAGGAGGCGCGGAAGACGGCGGCGCTCTTCACGCGGCCCGAGGCGGGGGACGCGGAGCAGCACCTCAACGACATGCAGGCGTCGTGGTACGAGCTCGAGGTCGGCGGCGCGCTCGCGCGACGGTGCTACGCGGCGGCCGCGGCCGGCGAGCCCGCAGAGGCGGTCCGGGATCTCGCGGGCCCCGCGCTCAAGCTTCTCCTCGCCGTCGAGAAACACTTCTCGGACTTCGTGGAGGACCAGTTCGACTTCCACACGTACTGCGTACGGAAGATGACGCTTCGCGCGTACGTCGCCGTCCTCCGCTTCGAGGACAACATCCAGGGCCACGCCTTCTTCCGCAAGGCGGCCCAGGCCGCGGCGCGCGTCTACCTCGCGCTCCACGACGCGGACGCCGCCAAGGCGGCCGCCGCGGCCGCCGCGCTCGCGGCGCTGCCCGCCGCCGCCGCGTCGACGCCCGAGGAGGCCGCCGCCGCCGCCAAGGAGGCCAAGGCGCTGGCAAAGCGCGAGAAGGCCAAGCAGCGCAAGGCCGCGGCCAAGGCGGCGGTCGTCGAGGAGGAGGCGGCCGCGAAGAAGAAGGCCGAGGAGAAGGCCGAGGCCAAGGCGGACGACAAGGGCGGCGTCAAGAAGGAGAAGCCCCGCGACGACGACGACCCGCTCGGCGCCAAGCTGGCCGCCCGCGTGCCCCTCGACGAGGCCCTGCGCCTCTCGCTCGTCCTCGACGCGCGCGCGGCGTCGCGTGCGGAGACGCACGAACTCGCGTTCGACGTCGCGACGCGCCGCGGCAAGCCCCTCATCGCGCTCCGGGCGCTCAAGAGCCTCGTCACGGTCGCCGGCGCCGACGCGCCCGCGGCCATCGAGCGCATCGCGGCGCTGGCCGCGGCGCGCGCGCGCCTCGTCGCCGGCGCGCGCGCGCCGGTCGCCGCCGTCTTCGACGCCGAGCTCGCGCGCCTCTGCGGCGTCGCGGCGTTCAACGCCGCGAGCTTCAACGCCGCCGGGTGCGCCAAGGCCGCCATCGACGCCTACGCGGCGCGGAACGCCGGCCTCGAGGCGCGCGTCGCGGCGTTCAACGCCGCGCGCGCGCTCGGCGAAACGCGGCCGGCGCTCGTCCTCGACGCGGCCCTCGCGCCGCCGGCCTTCGCGCGGCCCCTCGGCGTCGGCGCCTACGAGGCGGCGCTCGCCACTCTCGCCGGCGCCGGCGAGGACGCCGCCGCCGCGGCGTTCAAGGCGACCGCGCGCGCCGCGTTCCCCGACGCCGCCGCGTTCCAGTAGGAGGCGCGACCGCTCTCCCCCCGCCCCCCCTGCTCCCCGGGGGTCGCCGGATAGACTCACCCGCCGTCGTTCCCGAGGGGCCGGCGGCCCGCGCACATGGCGCTTCGGACGGCGCCGCAGAGGCGGTCGGAGACGCACGCGCAGCGGCCGCCGCCGAGGACGCCCGCGTAGTTCCACGGGAAGCAGCCCAGATCCCCGGACACGGCCGGGAGCCAGAAATAAAAGTCCTGGACGGCGAGCGCGTCCTTCTCGGCCTTGACGGGGATGTGGAAGCGGCGGGCCAGGGCGAGCTGGAACTGCTCCGAGTTCTTGTAGCCCGAGAGCGTCGCGTCGTAGTACGCCTCCAGGAGCCGCATCCAGTGGCCCGCGTAGCGCCGCGGGACGACGGCGACCTTGTCGTTGAGGCCGTCCCACGCGAGGCACGCCTTGACCGTCGCCGCCCCGGCGTCGATGGCCACGCCGGGCGCCGGCGCGTCCGCGAGCCAAAACGCGTCCGCTCGCATCTTGACGAGGAAATCGACCTCGCGCGCCGCCGCCGCCTCCCAGCGCTCGACGTCGGCCCACACGGCGCTATGGACGAGGAGGTGGAGCGCGTAGGAGGGCCAGACGAGCTGGAAGCGCGCCGCGGACTTTGATTTGCCCGGATTCGCGCCCGAGAACGACGACGGCATCTGCGGCGGCCGCCGCGCGAGGTCGTAGAGGTGGGTCTCGATGGACGCGGCCCCGGCGTCGAGGAAGACGCCCGCAAGCCGCTCGAGGAGCGCCACCTCCGCGGCGGCGTCGTAGACGGGTATCGCCTTGAAGCGCGACGCGTGCCACTCGCCCTTATGCGCGCGCGGCCGCTGGCTCTGCAGCGTTAGGAAGACGCGCACCTCGAAGCCCAGCGCCGCGTACGGCCGCACGACGCGGGCCGCCGCCGTCGTATTCGGGTCCATGCGCTGCAGCTCGCCGTTGATCGTCACGGCGACGACCTTGCCCGCGCCCGGGCCCGCGCGCGTCGGCGCCGCGCCGCGGCCCGCGAACGATCGCCGGAGCTTGGTCCGCGCGTAGCACGTCACGTCGTCGGCGCGCTTCGGGACGGCCACGCTGCCGTTGGTCGCGTCCGTCTCCGGCAGGAAGACCTGCTTGCCGCTCGCCGCCGGCGCCCCGAGGCATCCCGCATCGGCGCCCGTACCCCACCACGCCGCGTCGCCGTACCAGCCCCGCGGGCCGAGGATCGACGCGCGCACCGCAGGCGGCCCGAGGTCGCCGCGCCAGTGCGCCGCATCCGGACCGGCCGCCGCCACCGCGGCGGCCGCGAGCAAGAGGCTGCCCATCATGCTGCTGCACCCGTGACTCGTAGGTTTAATACTTTCTAGGTTGAACACAGGATACGTGCCGGCACACTTCCGGCACTCTAGAATTCTCAGATGGATTATGCTCGATCGATGGCATTCTATTACGCCCTGTACTGAGGCCTGTGGTGCTCGGCTCTGGGAACCGACGCCAGATTTCACCCACCCCGAAACGCGGTCAACGCAGCCGAACCATAATTATAGTCAGGGGGCGCGCGGGGAGTGCTCGGACGTCGGATCCGAATCGAAATTATGGTGCGCGCCAGCCCGTGCTGAGGCCCACGATGGTCGAATCGAGCTAGCGATGGCACTTTTCACCCACCCCAACTCCTGGTCGACAAGGCGGTACCGTCCATATGGACCGCGGGGATAGCTGGACGCGCGAACCGGGCCCTCGAACCCCTAAAAAGTCGGTAAAATCTGTCCAGCGACTTCTACAACACCGTTTTGAAAAATTTAACGTGATGGCGTGGTGGACGACAACCCAATCCTTCTATTCGCCAGCTATCACAACCAGGTACGAGGACGTTATCATGGTGTAAATCGTCAGTAACTTGTTATCTGCCACAAGGCAGCCCATCGTCTGAGCGCCACTGATTCGTAGTTTGATGTCAGATACCATACAATTGTATATTATATTAGCTCGTTCTTGCCGATCAACATATAGTTCACATAAAGGTTGAACCGCCGAGTCATGATTCACCGTGGACTTCACGACGAGGATACGTATACGCGGGAAACTGATGATGGGCAGCTCTTAGGTAGTGCTGCCGGTCCCTTTTGCTCGCGCGCCGCGGTAGCTATGGGGGGCCTCGAGGCGCTCGGGATCAGCGCGTCGGATATGACGCCGGCGGAGGCCGCGGAGCTGTCGCGGCTCCTCAAGCAGGTGAAGCAGCTCGAAGCGGCGGCGGCGGAGAAGGAGACGTACGAGCGGCCCGGGTCCCGCGGCGGCGGCGTGCGGGGCCCCAAGGCGCCGATCCCCGCGCTGATCGCGTCCGCGTCTGCCAACGAGCCCGGCGGCGGCGGCGGCGGCCGCGGCCCCGCGTCGCCGCCGCGGAAGACGACGACGCGACCCGCTTACCCGAGCGTGCGCATCGGCAAGTCGGCGCGCGCGTACGCGGAGCGCCAGCGCCTCGCGCGCGAGGGCGAGGCCCTCGAGCGGCGGAAGGACGACGACGAGGAGGACGGCGGCGGCGGCCGCGGCGCGAAGCCGGCGGCCGCGCCGCGGCGGCCCGACGTCGTGACGCGCGTTGTGCTGTGGCCCGAGTACGCGAGCCTCGGCGACGGCGACGTGCGCGTCCACGTGGAGCGGCACTACCGGCCGGCGCCCGCGGCGGCGTCTGCGCGGGCCAAGGCCGCGCAGCCTCGGTGGAAGATTCTGGCCGCGGCCGAGCGCGCGCGCCGCCGCCTCTCGCTCCGGCTCCGCGCGCTCCGCGCGTGCGGGCCGCCGGACCTGCTGGGCAGCGTGGACGTGGCCGTGCGCGGCGAGCGCGGGCCCGACGGGTCCCCCGCGGTCCGGGCGGCCAAGCTCCAGCTCCTCGCGGACACGGTCCTCGTCGAGGAGCCGCGGTACCCGCCGGCGCCGCCGCCGCGCCGGCGGCGGCCGCCGTCGGGCGGGCCGCGCGGGCGGGCCGGGGCGGACCGCGGGGGTGGCGGCGGCGGCGGGGACGCGCCGGTCTCGCCGCTCGGGCACGACGACGGGCGGTCGCGCGCGCCGGACGGCGCGCCGACAGAGATCGCGGGATTCTCGGTCCAGGTCGCGGCCCACGCGCGGGGGTCGCTCTACATGGACACGCTCCACTCCACGGTGGCAAAGAAGTCCCTGGAGCGGGCCGGCGGCCGGGGCGCGGCCCGCCCGCTGGGGACCACGGACCTCGTCGAGGGCCTCATGGGCTGGCTCGCTCACCTCGGGATGCCCGTGGACGCGATCGCCGGCGCCGACCTCGGGGAGTACGAGGCGGAGCGGCTCGCGACGCACAAGAAGCACGAGGAGGCGGAGGTCGCGGCGCTCGTCGCGCTCCTGATCGGGACCGCCGCGAACGACGTCACGTACGGAGCGCTCGTCTCGGCGCTCCGAGTCGCCGCGTCCGCGGCCGCGGCGACGGGCGAGGACGCCGACGCCGACGCCGACGCGTATGGGGGCACGGGCCACTCCGTCGACGGGACCGCGCGGGGCCTCGAGGCGTACGGCGCATCCGCGTACGCCGAGGTCAAGCGCCACGTCGTCGAGATCAACCACGCAAAGGCCGCGCGCCGCGCGTACGCGCAGACGGGCGCGTGGTCCTCAAAGCCCGTCGAGGCCCAGTCCATCATGCGCATCGCCCAGCTCGTCGACGACCACGGCATTGACCTCCAGGAGGTCTTCCTCGACACGCCCGTCAAGGTCGGCCTCGTCCGCAACGACGTCCGCATCTCATTCGCCGAGCTCCGCCGCGGCCTCTGGCGCCTCCTCTCCTGCCTCCCGCCCGCCTCCTGACCGGCCACACGCGTCTCAAGGGCGCGCGCCTCCTCGATCGGGGCAGGTCGCCTAAGTGGTCGCCTTTCAAAAAGTCCTTTCAAGTGCACGTTGCACTGCATGCGCAGACGTCAACTTTTACGTACAAGTCTGCCTGCCGACACAAGGGGATCTATATCTAGACTGGGGTGGCGACTTTGCCGAGCAGCCCGTGCCGATAATGGTTTAATTTGGCGGCTGCCCCTAAATATGAACGGGTACCCGCCGTTCTACTACCCGCCGACGGCGCCGCGCGTCCCGATCGGTACTACGAGTGCCCACGCGAAGCGGTTTCTCTTTTGAGGCCGATCCGGCGGCGCGCGGGCGAGGGCACGCTCTGCGGCGTCGGGTTTCCAAAAAGTTTCCGACCGGCGAGTTGAGAGCCCGTTGACATTTCGCTGTCACGCCCGTCCTGACCCCTTTCCGGACCATTTCGCCGGCGAATATGAACGGGCTCTCCCAAAACTGACACGCGTACGTGTGGGACGTCACGGCGTCCACGCGTATCGTGCTGATGGACGACCAAACCGTGTCCGCGCGGCCCACGGCCTAGGCGCCCGCCAAGCACAAGGGCCGGGAATTCTTTGGCCCGCGAACCTAGGGCGGACGCGCCGACGGGCCCGGAAATTGACCGATCCACGGACGGGACGACGACGCCGACAACCGCGGTGACTGACCGACGTGAACGACGCGCCGCCGGCCCTCACCGACGACGCGGTCGACACCTCCCGACACCAGAGACATCGCCACCTAGGACGCCGAAGTCGCTGTGACTACGTGGAAAGCGAATACAACCAAACCTGGATTTTACACGGGGGCCCCGCGGCCCGAGGCTCTACGCGTGACGTCGATCATGGTCGATGTCGTCGTTGATCCCGAGTCCACGGGCTTTGGGAACATCGACCGCGTCGTCGGTGAGGGTCGGTGGCGCGTCGTCCACGTCGCTCAGTCACCGCGGTTGTCGGCGTCGTCGTCCCGTCCGTGGATCGGTCGATTCCCGGGCCCGTCGGCGCGTCCGCTCTAGATTCGCCGGTGAGGGAGTCCTCGGCCCTTGTGCTTGGCGGGCGCCTAGGCCGTGGGCCGCGCGGACACGGTTTGGTCGTCCATCAGCTCGATACGCGTGGACGCCGTGACGTCCCACACGTACGCGTACCTGTTTTTGGAGAGCCCGTTCATATTCGCCGGCGAAATGGTCCGGAAAGGGGTCAGGACGGGCGAGGTAGCGAAATATGAACGGGCTCTCAACTCCCCGGTCGAAAACTTTTTCGAAACCCGACGCCGCAGAGCGTGCCGTCGACCGCGCGCCGCCGGATCGGCCTTAATAGAAAAACCGCTTCGCGTGGGCACTCGTGGTACCGATCGGGACGCGCGGCGCCAGGCGCGGTCCCCGGCGAATGTCTACGACGACCGCGCGATCTCCAGTGGGAGGGGCTGCCGGCGCCGACAATGATCGGCACGCGATTTTTGTATGGAGTCGCCACCCCAGTCTAGATATAGATCCCCTTGGCCGACACTCCTGCCGACCAAGGGGAACTATATCTTAACATGTTTAAGATACAGCTGTATAGTTCACCTCAGGCTTAAGCTTGCAATTGTGCCGATCGCGACGAAGACGTCTGCCGACGATGGTTCCATCGTTGCACGGCTAGACGCATCGATGACGGTGTCGCGCCGCCTGTTCGCCGCCGCCGTCGCGTGCCTGGCGGCGCGCGCGTCGGGCGCCGGCAAGGTGCAGCGGGCGGTCTGCAGTCCGCCGGACCAGATCGTGTTCGGCGTCGGGCTGCCCAAGAGCGGGACGCGGTCCCTCGGCGCGGCCGCGCGGGCCCTCGGCTTCCGGGGCGCCAAGGGCATGCTAGGCCCAAAGGGCGACGGCGTCGACTACAGGCATAACGCCGACCTCCTCGCCTTTGCGCGCGGCGAGCGGTCGAGGAACAACTCGCTCGCGCGCCTCGATCGCGGCGCGCCGTCGACGCTCTACGCGGACTTCCCCTTTTACGCGCTCACCTGCGAGCTGGCGGCGACGTACCCGTCGGCGAAGTTCGTCGACGTCGTCCGCCCGTGCGGCGAGTGGGCGCGGTCCGCGCTGCGGCAGCTCTTCTGCGAGTACCTGAGGCGGGGCTGCGAGGTGGACGTCGCGGCGGATACGCCGCACACGCACACCGCCGTCGGCTTCCGGACGACGCGCTGGTACTTTGACAGATACGAGCCGGGCCTCGTGGACGCGTTCTGCGCGCGGCGGGCGGACGTGTGTGTTCCGCGGGACCGCGCCCGGGGCGTCGCGACGGCCTTCGACGAGCGCGCCGCCAGCGCGACGGGCCTCCTCGCGCGCCTCGAGAACGTCTGCCGCGCGCACCCGCGCGCCCTCGAGCGGTGCATCCCGCGCGACCGCCTCCTGACGCTGAGATTGGAGTCTGACGCCGGCGAGGCCGTAAAGCTGGCGCCGTTCCTCGGGTGCGGCGACGTCGGTGCGGACATCCTCGAGCGCGCCTGGGTCCGGAACGGCCCCAAGGGTCACAAGGGGCCTGCTCCACCGCCGAAGGTACTCCCCGGCGGGTAGGCTACTATCGCGAGATCTCCGCGAGATCTGCCCGGCCCGCGATTAAAACGGCGACTCGGAGATATCCGCGAGCCTGAGATCTGCCCGCAAGATCTTCGCGAGCCTGGGATCTGCCCGCGAGATCTGCCCGCGAGATCTGCCCGCGAGATCTGCCCCCGGGCGACCAAATACACAGTGAAATATATGGACTAGGTGCCGGCGCCGAAGGCGCGCGTAAACTCCTCAAAGGCCGCGGCGACCTTGGCCTCGTCGACCCCCGCGGGCTCCTGCGACTCGCCCGGCTCGTCTGGCTCCGGCGCCTCGCGGCGGTCGTCCTCCTCAAAGGCCGGCCCGGACGTCTCGGCGCGGGGGTCCGCGAACGGCCTCGGCGGATGCGGCCCGGTCGGAGCGCGCGGCGCGTGCTCCGCAAAGGCGGCGGCGAGACGCGGGTCCGCGTCGAGGGCCTCGACGACGCGGCGGATGTCCTCCGTGACCCACGGAGACTGCGCCGCGTCCGGCGTCGCCGACGGCGGCGGCGGCGGTTTGAGTCCCGTCGGTCGGAACGGCTTCGGCGGCGCGCGCGCCTTCGGGGGCCGGCACGCGGCGGCCGCGCCGCCGAGGACGCGGAGGTGCGGCCGCGAGGCTACGAGCGCCACGAGCGCGCTTTCGTCGCCGTCGCTCGCGAGGACGTCGAGGCGGCCGACGCGCTCGGCGGCGCCGGCGTCGGCGAGCGCGGCGGCGGCGGCGGCCGCGCTCCCGCAGAGGGCGCCGTAGAAGAGCGGGGGCGTACCGCCGGAAGCGGCGACGGCGGCGTCCGTGGCCGCGACGGCGTCGGCGAGGGTCGCGCCGCACGGGAGCGCGCCGCTTCCGTCGAGCGAAAAGACGACGACCGCGGGCAGATCCGCGGCCGCCGCCGCGAGCGCCGCGCCCGCGGCCTCGGCGACCGTCGTGAGCGCCCAGGCCTGAAAAATCTCGGCGCCGCCGGCGAAGAGGGCCGCCGCCGCGGCGCCGTGGTACGCGGCCCACTCGGCGATGGTCCTCGCGCCGTCGCCGCCGCCGCCGCCGCCGCCGCCGCTGCCGCCGCCACCGGCCGCCGCGACGTCGCCGGCGAGGAGGAACGCGGACCCGCGCGGGAGCGGGTGCGTCGTCCGGAAGGACCGCGCGTACTCCGCGGCGAGCGTGAACGTCGCGGCGTCGTCCGGCGCGACGCCGAGCGTCGGCGTCGAGAGCAGGAGGTCCGAGCCGCGCGCCTCAACGTCGTCGCGCGGGCCGGCGTACAGGGCGTCGAGCGCCGCCTCGCCGGCCTCCTCGTCCTCGACGTGAAGCAGGTCCGCCCCACCGGGCGGCCCGCACACGCCCACGAAGCCGCGCTCGACCTCGCCGAGGCACCGCACCGCGAGCGCGATCTGCCCCTTGTGGATGCGGCTCGTCATCGTCGATGCCATCTTCGTAAACGCGGGGCACTTGAACGGCACGTCGAACGCGTCGCTAATCACCTGCCGCCGCCACGGCGGCAGGTAATTCCGCTGCGATATATAGGGGTTCTCCACCATTGCAATTGTGAGGCTGCCCTTTTCTTCCGTCACTAGTGTCCGTTGCAATTCAGTGGGTCCCCCCGGCCCCCCCCGCCGCCGGGCGGCGCCGGGCCCGGCTGCCGCCGGGCACTGCTGGCAGTGCTGAGCCGCTCAGCGGCCCCATGAGGCTTGAGCGGCCCCGCCTGTCGTAGCCTGTCGGCACGAAGCGCACAGACGACCGTTCCGTTTTTATATCGGCGTACAAGGGGGGGAAGGGGGATTGGGCGGTCGACGGTAGGCGGGGGGAGGTCTTATTCTTGCGGGACGAGCCTCGAGGGGGCTCAGTAGCGGCGGTCGTCGTAGCCGCCGCCGCCGCCGCGGCGGTCGTCGTAGCCGCCGCCGCCGCGGCGATCGTCGTAGCCGCCGCCACCGCCGCCGCGGCGATCGTCGTAGCCGCCGCCGCCGCCGCCGTAGCCGCCGCCACCGCCGCCGTAGCCGCCGCCGCCGCCGCCGCCGTAGCCGCCGCCACCGCCGCCGCCGCCGTAACCGCCGCCGCCGCCGCCGCCGCCTTCGCCCTCGTGGCTGAACCGGCATGCGCTTCCGCGTGTGCAGCGGCCCTTCTGGAAGTCGAAGCAGACCTGGGAGCCGCCGCCGCCGCCGCCGCCGCCGTAGCCGCCGCCGCCTCCGCCGTAGCCGCCGCCGCCGCCGCCGTAGCCGCCGCCGCCGCCGAAGCCGCCGCCGCCGCCGCCGGCATCCTGCGTGATGCCGCCGGTGACCTGCTCGGCACGGTCCTTGCCGCGGCGCTCGTCGAAGACCTTGACGTAGGACACCTTGGCGCCCTCCTGGAGCGCGTTTCCGTCGAGGATCTGGCTGCAGTGGCAGAAGAGGTCCTCGGCGCCGTCGTCGGGCTTGATGAATCCGAAGCCGCGCTCGTTCCACCGGCACGCGACGCCTCCAGACTTGCCGTCGGCACCGCCGCCGCCGCCGCCGCCGCCGCCGCCGCCGCCGCCGTCGCCGTCGCGCGAATCGCGGCGATCGCGGCCGCCCGAGCGCGAGCGGCTGCGCGAGCGGCTGCGCGAGCGCGAGCGGCGCTTCTCGGCGGCGGGGCTGCGGGAGCGGGAGCGGTCACCCATTTCTTCTTGGCGCTTCTGTGCGAGTATCGCGGATTCGACCGGCGACAGTGGCTTTTGCGGCGATGCGATCGATATCCGTGAGGGGAATATTACCCGAGCCGAGGCACGCTTAAGCACGCGCGCTTTTAAGCTTTGCAAATCGCGATCCACTAGTGCGATCGCGAGCGGGCCCCGCGCGCGGTTTTAAAATTCAAATAAGCGCGGGTGGCCAGCCGGGGGGGCGCGCAGCACCCCGGCAACAGGGTAGGCCGCGCGAAACATATCCCGCGGCGGGCCGCGAGGCGTCGGCGCGGCGGCCACGCCATTTAACGCGGCCATGGGCCACGCCGCCCTATCGCTACCTCGCTACCGGCTGGTGCGCCGGCCCAAGCTCACGAAGCGTCGCCAGAAAAACGCCCCGGGAGGCGTCTGCGGCCGATCACCGCACGCTCCGTGCCGCTCGCGGGCCCCACTCGGCCTCCGCCTGGCCCCTGGGGCCTGGGGACCGGGCCAAGGTCCGTTGCACACACACTACAATTGTAGTGACACAGTGTTGACCAAGTTATGTTGAGGGAAAGGAAATCCCGGAAGTGCGCACCCGAAGGCACACCACCCCCAGTGTTGCAATTGGAGGGCGCCCCATCACCGAATTGACACAGCTGTACGTACAGCAGACACCTGGGGCCCGGGCCGCATGATGGTGCTGCCATAATAAAGTGTGCGAGTTCGCCCGTCAGTTACCCCACGCGCGTGGCTACCGGCGCCGGAACAAGACCGCAGCAGCACCATGGCGACGATCAAGGCGGTGATTCGGCTCCGGTGCCCCGCGGGCGTCGCCAAGCCCGGGCCGGCCATCGGCCAGGCGCTCGGCCCCCACGGGCTGAACATGATGGAGTTCGTCAAGGAGTTCAACGCGCGGACCCAGAAGCTCGAGCCGAACACGCCGATCCCCGTGGTTTTGACGGCGTACGCGAATCGGACGTTCGCGTTCGTGACCAAGACGCCGCCGACGACGTATCTCGTCCGGAATGCGCTCGGCCTCGACAAGGGGAGCTCGACGCCCGGCTCCGTCACCGTCGGCGCGATCAACGCCGCCCAGGTCGCGGACATCGCCGCGGTGAAGATCGCCGACCCGCACCTCGCGCACATCCCCTTTGAGTCGCTCTGCGAGAGCGTCAAGGGAACCGCGCTATCTATGGGCGTCGACTTTGACGACGGCGCCGGCGCGGACGACGACGACGACGAGGAGGACGAGGACGAGGACGACAGCGAGGACGACGGCGACGCCAGCGACGCCGGCCGCACCTAGATGCTCGTGTTAGGAGTTCGACCGCCGGCGGGGGCCCCGGCGCGCGAGGAGGGCCTCGAGGTCGGGGAACGCGGGCCCGAAGCGGTCCGCGGCGTCCGCCGAGGGGGCCACGCCGTTGTCGAGCGTCGCGCGCCGCTCCCGGAGCCGGTCGCTGAACAGGAGATCCCGCCGGCGGTCCTCGATGAAGGGGTTCTTCGCGCCCGCCGCGATCCGGTCGAGCGTGTCCCCCAGCGGCCGGTCCGCAAACGCGGGCGGCGCCAGAAGAGCCTCGAGGGCCCGGAGGGACCGCGCGCGGCCGGCGGCGTCCGCGACGGCGGCCCGCGCGTCCGCCCGCGCCCGCCGGTCCCGCGCCGCGGCCTCGGGCGGCGCGCGCGCGGCCGCGTCGCGCGCGTCGGCCGCACGCCGGTAGCGCGCGCGCGCGCGGCCGAACCCGCGGCGCGCGGCCTCGTAGGCCGGCGCGCCGTCGAGCGCCAGGGCCGCGCGCACAAAGGCCGCCAGGGCCGCGAAGAGCAGCGTCCCGCGCGCCTCGGCGGTTAGGAGGAGCGCCTACGACGGAAACAAAACGATTTAAGATACCTTTAACTCGAGTGCTTTCGGAACGAATTTCCCCAATAATTGTTTTTCAGTCGTCGAGAACTCGGGAGCTTTGGAGCAACGGTTCAAGAATCATGGAAAACGAGTTCGATTTGAGCGAGACAGAGGAGTTCGAAGATATCCCGGGCCGGCCGTCGACCGGTGATTGATTCCAACACTGTTCCACGCCTCCGGATCGAGCGGCTCGGCGTCCCGGACGCGCCCGAGGGCCTCGAGGCTCAGCGTCGGCGCCGGCGGGTAGGTCGCGTCCGCCGGCCGTTCGAGCGCGCCGTCGTCCGCGCCGCCCGCGCGCCGCCGGGCCGCGGGGAGCATCGCCAGAAGCTTCGCCCTCAGCGCCGCCGCGCCGCCGCCCGCGAGCTCGGCCTCGACGCGGCCGACGGCGGCGGCCGCGTCCGTTACGGCCCTCAGGCGGGTCGTCGCGCCGGCGGCGACGACGGCGCGGCCGCCGCTCACGTCGCCGTCGCAGAGGCGCGCGAGGAAGCGGCGCGCCGCGTCGACCTCGGGCCGCGCGGCGCCGAGCGCGGCCTCGGTCGCGTCGAGCGCGGCGTCGGCGGCGGTCCTCGCGATCTCGACGCGCCGCTCAAGGGCCTCGGCGTCCGCGAGCGCCGCGAGCGCCTTTCGCGCGGCGGACGCCGTCGCCTCGGAGTCCGCCGCGGCGCTCCCGACGTCTACTGCGAGCGCGCCGGCGGACGCGCCGGCGGCGACGAGCGCTCGCGCGCACGCGATCCCGGAGGCGCCGGAGGAACCGCCGGCCGTCGCGACCGCGACCGCGGCTTTCAACGCGCCGCCGGCGGCGGCGGCCGCGCCGTTCCGCAGGAGCGCCGCGAGCGCCGGTGCGGCGCCGGCGGCCGCCGCGTGCGCGAGGGGCGTCCTCGCGGGGCCGCTGTCCGCCGCGGGCCGCGCGGCCTCGAGGTCCGCGCCTCCGACCGCGAGCGCGTCGACGACCGCTGGCGAGTTCCTCGAGGCCGCGACGTGGATTGGCCCGACGCCGCCGCTTCCGCCGTCGGCCGCGACGCCGCACCGGCGCACCAGGGCGTCGACGGCGCGCGCGTCGCCGCGCTCGACGGCGGACAGGAGGAGCGCGTCCGCGCGGCCAGCGAGGTCCGCGTGCCTCGGAAGGAAACCGCGCGCGTCGTCGGGCCGCGCGGCCGCGACGTTGAGGACCGCGAACGCGTCCCCCGTCGCGACGGCCGTCCGCAGCGCCAGGTCCACGTCGACGCCGAGCGCCTCCAGGAGCTTGGACGCGTCGTCCGCCGAGGCCGCGCGCGCCGCGACCAGGGCGGCCGCGGCGGACGGCCGGGCGGACGGGCTCCCGCCGCCGCCGCCGCCGCCGCCGCCCGGGGACGCCGGCGGCGGCGGCGGCGCGGCGACCGAGTCCCGGGCCCCGCGGAGCCAGGCCCGGACCGCCGGCGCCCAGGACGCGGGGAACGATTCGTCGTCCGAGAGCTCGGTGACGGCCGGAACGTCCGCCCGGCGAACCGCGTCCCCTAAAAGGTCCGTCGCGAAGGCCGCGTGGGCCGCCGCGGTCCCCGCGGCCGGGAGCGGCGCCGGCGGGACGCGCGCGAGCCGAAAGCCCCGCGCGTCGCCGGCGCCCCGCAGCGTCTGCGCGTCCACGTCCGCCGTTCGCCCGCCCGTGAGCGCGAGCGACCGCGCGCCGCGCGCCCGGGCGGCCTCGAGGGCGCGGCAGTCCGCGAGACGGAGCGGGATCCGGCGCCGCCTGCCCCACCGGTCGATGCGCGACGACTCGAGGAGCCAGAGGGGCGCGAGGAGCTTTGCGGCGCCGGCGTCGGTCGGGACGCCGGCGAGCGCGGTCTCGCGAGCGCGGAGGACGCCCTGCTGGAGGTGGTAGAAGGCCTCGAGCGCCGCCTGGGGCGCCTTGCCCTTGGCGTCCGGCGGCGGCTCGCACAGCTCGAGGCCCTCCTGGAGCGCGAGGAGCGCGTCGCGCGCGGACGAAGGGTACGCCTCGTCGGAGGCGAGGAGCGCGGCGGCCCGCAAAAAGAGCCGGAGTGCCGTCGCGAAGACGCACCCCTCGCCCGTCGGGATCGACGTCGCGAACTTGGCGCCGAGGAGCCGCCGCTCCGCGGCCTCGACCGTCGCCGCCGCGCGCGCGCGGCGGCTCTCGCCCGGCGACGAAACCGCGCCGGGCGGCGCGCCGGCGGCGAGGCCGCGGCCGCTCGACCCGCGGACCTCGAGCTCCGGCGTCGCGGCGGCGCCGGCCGTCGCCGGCCGCGGCCCGCGGTCCGGAGGGTCGAGGGGCGGCGGCGGGTGCGCGGCGAACGCGGCGCCGAGGATGGCGGCGCCGCGATCCTCGGCGCTCTCGGCGCCGCGCGCGCGCGCGAGCGCGGCCATGGGCCGCGCGAGGCGGAGGAGGTGGAAGGCCGCGCGGCTCCGCCACCCGGCGCCGCGGTCGAACCAGTCGCGGGACCGGCCGAGGATGACCTCGACGCTCCGCCGGAGCGAGCGCGCGGCCTGCTTGGCGAGCCGCGTCGCGCGGCCGCGCGCGGCCGCCGCGGACGCCGCCGCGGGCCGCGCCGCGCCGCGGTCGCCGCCGGACCCGACGCGCGCGAAGCAGCGGAGCGACGCCGCGAAGGAGTCCGCGGCGAAGCCGCGCGCGAGCGTGTTGCCGAGGTTTATGAGCGACGCGTCGCGGTACGAGAGCCGCGCGCGCGCCGCCGGCGGCGACTTGTGCGGCGAGTCCGTCTCCGAGCCCGTGCCGTCGCGGGACGCGCCGTCGCCGCCGTCGGGTGGCGCGGCGAGGACCCGCGGCGGCGGCGGCGGCGCGTCCCGCGGTCGGTCGGAGAGGAGCGCGAGAGCGTCCGCGGCCGTCGGCGGACGATCGCGTGCGCTCGAGGCGAGGCACGCGGCGAGCGTCGCCCTGACGCGGTCGCCCAGGGGGAAGGGCGGGAAGGCGCGCCGGAGCAGCCCCCGGAGCCGGGCGGCGGCGACGGCCTTGAGGCCCGCCGCGCGCGCGAAGGCGCGCGCCGAATCCTCGTACGGCGGCGCGCACGCGCGGATCACGGCCCGCCCGTCCGGGGCCCCGGCCGCGCGCACCGCCGCCGCGAGCGCGCCGCACGCGCGGGCGTCGGCGCCGTCCGGCGCCCAGGCGACGGCCCCGCCCGCGTCCCGCCGCGCCGCGCGCCGCCCGGCGTCGTCGAGGAAGTCGGCGACGTCGTCGGCGTCCCACGCCGCCACGGCGTCGAGCGCGAGGGGCCGCGCGCAAAAGGCCGCGAACCCGGCGCCCCCGAGGTCGCCGCGGCCGTGGTCCCAGGGCCCGAGGTCCGCGACGGGCCCGCCCCAGACCTGCAGCGCGACGAGCGCGGCGGCCCAGAGGTCCGTCGTCGCCGGCGTCGCGGGCGCGTCGCGCTTGAGCGCCGCGTACGCGCACGGGTTCCGCGTCCCCGCGAGGAGGCCGAGGAGGCGAAAGGTCTCCGGCGACGCGTAGGTCCGCGTGCAGCCCGCCAGGGGGACGCGCGGCACGCCGTCGCCGTGGCGCCGCGCGCCGCCGTCCGCGGCCGCGAGGCCGAAGTCCGCCAGCCGCAGCTCGGCCGCGCTCCCGTCGATGAGGAGGTTCTCCGGCTTCACGTCGCCGTGCACGATGCCGCTCGCGTGGCAGTGCGCGAGGGCCTCGAAGAGCTGCGCCGTCAGGCGCTCCGCGACCGCGGCGACGTCGCGCCGCGGCCGCTTGTAGAGCGCGCCGCGCGCGTCCGCGCGGTCCGCCTTTGGGGACGAGAGCAGGTTCGCGAGCGTGCCCCCCGCGACGTAGTCGGAGAACACCAGAAGCTCGCGCGGCGACGACGGGTCCGGCGTCAGGAACCGCAGCGTGACGACGCGCGCGTGCGGCGGGACGGCGAGCGCGACGGCGGCCTCGTCGCACAGGTCGAGCTCGAGTTTTGCGCGACGCTCCGCGGCCGTGTTCGACTCGGGCGCGCCCCCGGCCGCCGCGCCGCCGCCCCCGAGCCGGATCGCCTTCATCGCCCACACGCGCCCGCGGGGCCTGCGGTTTGGATGGGTCTCTCGGCCGCGCGCAAAGGCCCGATAAAGGAAGACGCGGCAAGAAAGGGCGACAGGTCAACGCGGTAGACGTCCCCGAACGCGCCGCGTCCCGCGTAGGCGGCGACCGTCGCGCGCGCGAGCGGGATGCGGTCGCCCGCGGCGAACCGGAGCGCGCCCGCCGCGACGGGCTCGCCGCACACGCCGTGGGCCATCATCGACCGCAGGCAACTCGCGCCGCCGCGGCCGCCCGAGAACGCGAACGTCACGGCGTCGTCGCCGTCCCGCGCGCCCGGCGGCGGCGCGGTCGCCGCGGGCGCCGCCGGGGCCGCGGGCGCCGCCGGCGCAGCCGGGGCCGCGGGCGCGGCGCCGCCCGAGCGCGCGGCCGCGGCCCCGTCCCGGCGCGGCCGGCGGAGTGGCGACGGCGTCCGCGGGCCGGCGGCCGCGGCGCCGCCGCCGTCGGGCCGCGGCCGCGCGCGGCGGTGCGGCGGCGACGGCGTTCGCGGCGGCGGGCCCGCGGCGCGCGGGTCGGTGGCGGCGCGCGGCCGCCGCGCGCCGCCGCCGCCGTCGGGCCGCGGCGCGGCGGCGAGCGGCACGGCGGTGAGGCCGAGATCGCGAGCCGCGTCCCGGACCGCGTCGAGACGCGGCGGGAGACGCGGCGGCGAGTCCGGGAGGCCGGCGGTCCGCGCGAGGAGCCGCCGCGACGCGCCCTCCCGCCCCGCCTCCGCCGCCGCGCGCCCGGACGCCCGCTTCGCGGCCACCTGCGTTGCCGCGCGCCTCGCCTCCCTCGCCTTCCAAAGGGACGCCGGCATCGAAAACGAAGCTCGCGATGCGCCCATTCGCGAGCGCGCTCACGACCTCCGGCGTGTGCTCGACCGACGACCCGGCGCCCATGCCGCGTTGTCCTCGGCACCGCCGGCGTGCGGGCAGCCTAGGTCATCGGACCCATCGTGATCTCGAGAGAGAGAGAGAACTTTTGCTTGAAGTTTCCGAGAAAGGAAATTACCACAACCCATCTTGGGAGAGAGAGAGAAAGTCCTCTCCGCGTCTCCGACATGGCGGACTTCGATGATGAGGAGCCGCGGCAGCCGAACACGGGCGTGTTCAAGAAGGAGCGGCACCCGCGCGAGGCCCGCGTCCAAAGGCATCGGTCGCGCGTTCCCCTGCGCGTCACCCCCCTTCCCCGCATCGCAGGATCGACTCGCACGATAGCCTGTACGGCATAGACGACGGCCGCGCGCCGGGCGCGCCGGACCCGCGCGACTACGACAGCAGCGACGACGAGCTCCCAATCATCGAGGAGGTCGACGACTACGACGCGCCGACGCAGCGCGGGCGCGGCCTGATCAAGGCGCCGCACGAGCGCGGCGGGCGGTCCGGGTCGCCGCCGCGCGAGGGGTCGCCCCCGCCGGGGGAGCGGGACCTGGACGACGAGCTCCAGGACCTCGTCGTCAAGGACGCCGAGGAGCCGGAGCCCGCGTACAACGCGGAGCTCGAGGGGTTCGAGCGCCACTCGGAGGCGACGGGCCTGTACTCGGGCGGCAAGCAGGAGCCCAAGATTCCAAAGCACCTCGAGCTCAAGCTCTGGGACCTCGCGGAGAACGAGGAGCAGCGCAAGGCGGGCGTCGGCCTGTACAAGGCGTGCGAGTGCGAGATGGACGACTTCGCCGAGGTGTACTCGGCGATGGTCGCGCCGGAGCAGTTTGAGAAGGAGACGATGGAGAACCCGCCGATCGGGTCCTGGCATCTCTACGTGTCGCGGTTCGCGTTCATCGACGGCGAGGACGAGGCCGAGTTCCGGTACTCGGTGATCCCCGGCGACGGCCTGTCGCGCGCGGGCACGACGTCCACCTTCACGCCGCGGTCCGTCGAGGTCCGGTGCGATCTGCTCGAGCACCGCGCGGGCGCGCGGTCCTGGACCTTTTGCTTCAAGACCGAGGCGGAGATCGTGCCCGAGGAGTGCCGCGTCAAGATCTACGCGAAGAAGAAGAAGATCAAGGTCATCGTCAAGAAGAAAAAGCGCGGCTACTGGCAGACACCGGGCAAGCTCTACGCCCCGATCACCAAGGCAAACTACCGCGACGGCCTCAAGCTCACCGACTGCAACCGGTCCTACTAGACGCGCGCGGCCGCGCGCGCCCCGCCGCCCCGCCGCCGCAAAGGCATTTTCCCCCCGAGCCGCCCCACGGATCACCCCCGGAATAAACGAGGGGAGTTCCAACCTACGGCGGGGCTATTTGGCTACGGCGAGGCGACCGATTTCCATGTGCAGCCCCTGGAATGTGCCCCTGGTCACTAGAGATTTCGCTGTGGCAAATCTCGAGCTCGAGATATCGATCCGATCGCGATCGCGACGAGGTCTGACCGTCGACGCGTCTACAGACCACAGCTGTCTCCCTGGACCACCTGACCGACGTGCTCTGTGAGGCGGGCGTGCGCCTGCACGCCTCTGCGCGTCGCGGTCGCGATGCATCGCGTCGCTCGATACGGCGGCGGTCGGTGCGAGCTTTGGCTGACGCCGTGCATCGTGACCGTCCCGCCGACCGGCAGCGCGGTGCTATGCGTCCCGAGCAACGAGCGGCTCTGCGGCACGGCCTTTCCGCACTTCCCCGTCGGCGGCCCGACGCCGTCCGCGCCGCTCATCGGCGAGCGCGCGCGCGCGTCGCCGGAGTCGGCGGCGGCGCGCATGCTCTATCAGTGCGAGTCCGTCGACGGCGCCGTCACCGAGCTCGGCGGCGTCGATCCCGACGTTGTCGCGCGGCACGCGCCGCTCCAAAGCGGCGACGCCGAATACCCGACGCGCTGCACCGCGGGGGGCGCGGTCTGGGTTCTCGCGAGCGGGTCCCTCGCACCCGTGTTCCCGCGGGGCCTCGTCCTCGCGGTGCCGCCCTTCTGGCCCGGCGCCGCGACCGCCAAATGGCGGGCGGATCTCGCTTCGACCTACGCCCGGGCCCTCGCGCTCGGCGCAAAGCGCGGCCCCGTGGCCGTCCCGCTCCTCGGCGCCGGCGCGCGCGGCGCGCCCGTCGCCGCCGCCGCCGCCGTCGCCGCCGCCGCGACCGCGGAGCACCTGCGGAGGAGCCGGCGGCTGGACGCGCGCGTCAAGTTCGGCGTCATCGACGACGACGCCGCGGACGCGCTCGGCGCGGAGTTGAGTCGGGCCCTCGAGCGACGATAACAATGAGGGCACGGGTGGGTCTTAGTACCCAGAGGAACGGGCGCGCGCGCGCGGTTCGGGCGTCGCTGCCGTCTCGCGACTCGCGAACTCAGGCACAGAGGTCGTAGAGCTCCGGGTACGCCTCGAGGATGGCGGCGGCGGACTTGTATTCGGCGCCGTCCGGAGAGACCCAGACGGACTTGTGGTCCTGGGAAAGCTTGGACCACTTGTATGCGAGGAGCGTCAAAGTCAGCTTCTCCTGGTTGATCCGCGGCGCGCCAAGCGACGACTCGTCTGAGCTCGAGTCCGTGTCGGCACCGGCGGACGTGTCACCGGTCCGACCGGCCGGTGCGGCCGACGGGGTGGCATTCTTGAACGCCGCGGGTGACGCGACGCGCTCGACGGATTCCGGCTCCTCCTCCTCCTCGTCGTCGTCGCTCGACTCACTCGGCGAGAGCGAGGACTCGTCAGAGCTCGAGTCCGAGTCGGCACCGGCGGTCGGCGGCGTCATGCGGGCGAGGGAGGACATCATATCAAACGGGATTTATAAAATTTTATTTTTTATTTCTGGACCCCTGAAATCTCTTCGAAGCGAGATCGATCCATCTCTCCGGACGTCTCTCCACACGCGCCATGAACGCCGCACCGCTCGCCGCCGCCATCCCCGCCCCGCTCCGCCCGCCGGCGCCCCCGGAGCGCGACACCACGGAGCGCGACGCCTCGCTCAAGGCGCCCGAGTCTGAGTTCGAGAGCCTGAACCGGGCGATGGCCTCGGTCAAGCAATCCGTGTACGCGCTCTGCTTCGCGCGGGGCCTCTTCCCGGAGGCGCAGGTCGTCTTCGCGCCCGGCGCCCTCGCCCTCCGCGTCGACCGCGCGTCCCACGGCGGCGGCGTCGACGACGCGGCCGCGGCTTCCGACGCCGTCGATTTCGCGCGCGCGCGGACGCTCAACTCGTGGCTCGACGACGGCGTGCGCGAGTGCGTCGCCAAGAAGTACTGTCGCACGGCGGCCTTTACGATCCTCGACGAGAGTGACCGCGCGCTGGAGGTCTACGCGTTCAAGTTCTCGTATCCGTCGTCGGAGTCGGTCGTCGTCGACGCGGCAAGCCACGAGACCATGAAGAACGAGCTCTCGTTCTTCGCGACGGTCCTCCCTCCGCTCGCGCCCACCGCGGCGTCGATCGCCATCAAGATGACCTTTACGTCCTCCGCGCCGCCGAACTTTGTGCCGACCGGCTTCGAGCCGTGCGCCGCCGCGGACCTCGCCTTCGACGCCGCCGCGGTCCAGAGCACGATCCGTCTCGCCCTCGGCAAGGCCCGTGGCATCCACACGTGCTCCCTCGTCTACCAGGGCCCACCGCCGCCCCTCGAGGAGGAGGAGGAGGAGGAGGAGGAGGAGGCCTCTCGCGGCGACGCGGCCGACGCGGCGCGCCGCGACTACTCGCTCGTCGACACCTACTCCGGCAAGAACGACAGCGCGCCCGTCTCCCAGTCCCAGGACTCGTACATCGCGGCAACGGCACCCGCGAACTGGAGCGCGCGCGCGCGCGCGGGCGGCGGCGGCGGCGGTGTCCCCGTCGTCGGCTCCCAGGACTCCTACGACTCGGCCCCGCACGCCTCGGGAGGCTACTACTACTAGCCGGGCGTCCCCCCGCCTTCCCTTCCCGCCCTCCTTTCCCCCAAGGACCTCGCATACTTTACTAGGCCTTTTACTCGGGCCCCCGCGGTCTCCGGCCTTCAGCCGAGGTAGAGCCCCCCCGCGGTTCGCCCGTCGTCGGGCGGCGGCGGCGGCGGCGGTGCTCCGCCAGCGCCAATGTCGGCGAGGAGCTGGCTCGAGCCCGAATCCGCGAGTGAATCCTCCCAGTCGTCGTTCGCGGAGAAGCTCAAGGACGCCGCCTCCGTCCACTCCGTGGAGCGCGTCTCGCTCATCTCCGTGAGCGATTCCACATACTCGGACCAATGGAGGCCGTCGTTCTCGGCGCTCAGCTCCAGCAGGCGGCCCGCGACGGCGTCGAGCCCCAGCGCGCCGTCGCCGCCGCCGAGGAGCTCCCAGAACGCCAACGCTCCCAAACGGCTGAACTCGCGCGCCGCCTCGGACGGCGGTGCGGCGAGCGGCGCGGTGAACGGCATCGCCGCGAGCGCATTCTCGTAGATCTCGTAGTCGATCTCACTCCGATCGCCGAAGAGCGCCGTCCGCCAGACGGGGACGTGGTCGTCGCGCGCCGCGTACGCAGGAATCCACTTGGGCTTGGCCGCGGTCAGCGCGTCGCCGGCCTCGGCGACGCAGCGCGTCTCCGCGAGACGCCCGAACACCGAGACTTGGTCGGGCACCGAGAGGGACATGCGCACCGCGTTCCGCGCCGACGCACGGCGGCAGAGGCCAGTGCGCGGCGCGAAGGCCGCCGCCGACGCCGCGATGAGCGCAGCGGCGAGCCGGAGAAGCATCTTTACTAGACTTGTTGTCGTCAAATGCCGCGGGGTGTCGCACGACGCGGCGACGGTACGGTGCTGGGTTGAACGACGACGACCGGAACCTTGGACGCTCTCTGGCCAAGTTTTGGGCCGGAGGAGCGGGAGGGTGACCTGAAACGTACCCGCACGGGTGCGGCGGATTCGGCGAGCGGTGGCTCCAGCGGTACGGACGCAGGGGGCTTCGACGAGGGCGAAGACGACACGGGGCGCTGGCGGGGCGCGCTCGCGGCGAAGTTCTACTACCTCTCGCGCCGGCGCCCGACTCTTCGCGCGCGGGCCCTGGATCGAAAGATCTGTGCCTGCGGGCCGCGGCCAAGCTCTGTCAGTTCCGCGGCGCGCCCAGTGGCGTGTCCGCGAGTTCTGGCGGGTCAGTGCTGCAAGCTATCACCCGCGTTCGTCAAGCGGTTTTACTTCCGTTAGCTGCATGCAGGCTTCAACCGCGGACCGTCTCAACTCTCGACGTCGCGCGACGCGCGACAGGACCAGATCGTTGGGCGGAACGCGGCCGCGTCGCGGCGAGAAGACGGTCAGCGTGTCGGGATCAATCTATGATCTCTACGTCTACGCAGTTTCGGCCGCTGTGAGCACGATCCTGTTCCACGAGATGGGCTGCCCCGACTCCCGACTCCCGAGCATCCAGGATCCAGTCATCGGCATTTTTTAGCGATAGGGTCTCGAGACCGAGGTCGAAGTAGTGGTTTTCCAACACAACTGTGTTAGATATTGATATGATAAAGACGTCCCGAGAAGCAGAGCGCTATCGGCAGCCCCAGGCTGAGACATCGACGCTTGCGGCTTGCCGCCAGGTGCTTATAGCCGTGAATCCCCCCACGGTTTGCTTTAAAATCGACTTGTATTTCCTTTTTTGCTTCCACTCGTAGTCACCTGATGACGTCGCGCCGCCAGCGCCGTCCCGCCGCCGGAGCCGGCGTGCTCGACGAACTCGCGTACTCGGAGAACAACCGTTATTTAGCCACGGAGCTCGCGGCTAAGAGAGGCACGGTCGCGGTCCTCGCGTCCACGATCACCGTCCTCCGTCGGGAGCTCATCGCCATGCGGACCGGCCCGGCGGTCTTCGACGCGTGCACGCAGACGTCGCCGCCACCTTCCCCCGCGTGGAGTCGCGAGGGCGGCCAAGTGCCGGCCGAACGCGGGCAAGTATCCGCCATCGAGACGGAACCGGCCCGGAAGCCGCTCTCGCGGGCCACGCAGGCGGTCTCCTACGCCGAGCCTTCACTCAAGACCAAACTCCGCCGTCCGGGGACGCCCTAATTTCTATAGTACGTGTAGGCTCCGGACGAGTGCCAGCACGTGTGGGGCCCCGGGCCCGGTGTGGGAATATAATTAGGGCGCTCGAGGCGCGCGCGCAACGCGGGGGTGATGCCGAGCGGATCCCGGGTGGACGGTTTTAGTAGTCGTACACGTCGTCGATCTTCATCTTCTTGGTCCTCTTGGGCGCGGCGACAGGCTTGTTGGAGGCGCGCGCGCGCGGAGCCGGCGGGTCAATGAGATCCTCGGGCAACTGCCAGGACGAAAGCTGGTCCGGCGCCACGATCGGTGCCGGGGTGCAACGGCCGCCGTAGGCGGAGAAGTCGGTCGCGTCGAACGCGCGCATACCGGTGACGAGAGCCTTGGTGCGATCGGACATTATGATTTGTGAGTTCGAAGTGAGTGTACCTAAATTATTGCCACGGGATTAAACGGGAGAAACTCAACGGCGAAAACTTTTTCATTTTCAGCTTTTTCTCAGAAGTCTACTCTGGAACGAGATCGATCCCTCGACACTTCTCGACCACACGACGCCCAGACACAACATGGCCACCACGAACGCCCCCATGAACGACGCGCCGCTCGCCACTCTCCCCGCGCCCACGACGACAACGACGACGGACGCGGACCTCGTCGCCGAGGAGGCGGGCGAGGAGGCATTCGTCGATGAGTCGTTCGCGAACGTGGCGGAGCTACGCGCCCACGGCGTCCAGGCCGCGGACATCGCCAAGCTCACGCGCCACGGGTTCACGACCGTCGGGCTCGTCGCGACCGGCGCGGGAACGGGCGGGCCCGCGGGATCGGGGGCCGCGCGATTCTCGTCGCTTCCGGTTCGCGCGCGCGCCGGCCGCGAGTCCGAATCTTCGCCGCGTGTCGGCGCGTGCCCTCGCGTACCGCCACCGCGCAGGTCGCCAGCGCGACGAGCCGCGAGCTCGCGGGCATCAAGGGCCTGTCGCAGGAGCGCGTGATGTTCATCCGGGAGAAGAGCCTCGTCCTCGAGCCCGCGGCGGCGGGCCTGTTCAAGTCGGGCCTCGAGCTCAAGCAGCAGCGCGAGGCGTGCCCGAAGATCTCGACGGGGTCGGTGGAGTTCGACCGACTCATCGGGGGCGGCATCGAGCTCGGGACGATCACGGAGATCTACGGCGACTCGGGGACGGGCAAGACCCAGCTTGCGCTCGCGCTCGCCGTCCGCGCGCAGCTCGCGACCGTCGACGGCGGCGCCGCGGGCCGCGTCCTGTACATCGACACGGACGACACGTTCCGCCACGAGCGCATCGCGGAGATCGCCGCCGCGTCCGGCGTCGACGCGGAGCAGTGCCTCCACAACATCACCGCGTGCCGCGCGGCCAACTTCGAGCAGCAGTGCGCGGCGCTCAAGGGCGCGGCCATGGAGCTCGCGGAGCCCAGCGAGGGCGAGTACCGCCTCGTCATTGTCGACTGCATCATGGCCAACCTCCGCGCCGAATACGCCGGCCGCGGCGAGCTGTCCGAGCGCCAGCAGACGCTCAACGCGCACCTCCGCGACCTCAAGAAGTTCGCCCAGGCCTTCAAGGTCGCCGTCGTCGTCACCAACCAGGTCATGGCCGTCCCCGACCAGTTCTCTCTCGGCGGGCCCCAGTTCAAGTCCTGCGGCGGCCCCGTCATGGCCCACAACACCAACACCAAGATCTTCCTCAAGCGCGGGGGGCGCGGCAACAAGAAGGCCACCCTCGCGCACTCGCCCTACATGCCGTACGGCGACTGCCTCTTCTCCATCACCGCCGCCGGCATCGTCGACGCCGTCGACGCCTAGGCGCGCCGCGCCCGGCGGCGCGCGCGAACCTCGGCGCGCCCCCGCCGCCCCGGGGCCGGGGCCCGCCCCACCCCTCCCCGGGCGGGGGCTCCCCCTTACGCTCTGCCTGCCCCCCACCCCCTCCTCCGCACCGCCTCCGTGCACCAGCGCGCGGGGCCTCACCACTACTTCTCGTACCACAGAGGGAACAGCACCCTCGCCTACAGAGGGGCCGCTACAACACCCCGGCTTACCGGTACCCTCCACCATCAGTATATATAGCTCCTCACGGACACCAGAACAACCGGTCTCTTACCACTCTTCGAGTATGTTTCTTCGCGTACGCCTAGCGTTTTTATGATCCAGGGTTCGAGTCGAGAGGAAACGCGTGGCCGGCCGGGAACTTGGGCGGGAACTTCGGCGGGAAGCTAGGCGGCCCGCCGAGGGAGCGGGTTCTTGTAGATCTTCTTCGACGGTTTGAGGAGATTCCGGGCGAAGAAGCCGGGCTTGGGCGGCGTCGCGCGCGGAGCGGCGCGCGGCGCCTGTCGCGGCGAGTCGCAGTCGGCGAGGCACGCGGTCGGCACGAGCCCGCGCCGATCGCTCGAGACGTCCGCGACGTAGGAGAACCCTGGGTCATCACGCTCGCCCATGCGCTGCACGATCATTCCAGGTACCTGCGCGCGAGTTGGTGTGATCGCGACGCGACGGAGAGAAATCAAAAGCGTACGAACTATGGAGAGTTGGGATTCATCCTCGGCGTCAAAGGACGCGACCACGCAGAGGCGCGGGCCACCGGGCGCGTCGGCGACTGCAACCGCCGCAACGGCCGGGCGCGCCGTAAACTTTGCGCCGATCGCCTCGTAGCCCGCGACGCGAGAGAGGACGGAGCCGCCGTCGTCGGGACTCGTCGCCGACGTCGGCGATTCGCGCGCGGGGAGCGCGGGCGGCGGCGCCGCTCTCCGAGTCGGGAGCGCGGGGGGTGGCGCGCTCCGAGTCGGGAGCGCGGGGGGTGGCGCGCTCCGAGTCGGGAGCGCGGGCGGGAGCGCCGACGCAAGAGGACTCAGCGTCGCCGTCGACTCGCCGAGAGCGGACTTGAGCGCGGCGGAAGCTCCGGAAGCGGTCGCGATGGCGACGGCTCGGGGCACTTCTCGGGACTGCGGAACGGGAGCGGCGGAGGCGGGGGCATATTGCTTTTCCAGGAGGAGACGTCGCTCAAAATCTAGAGCCCCGGGGATGAAGAAGTCCTCAGAATCTGCCCCGCGGGGATCTGCAGATCTCTGAATTTCTCGCCTCAAATTTCCGGTAACGAACCTGAATCCAACACGGTGAAGAGTCAGTTGGGGCAGCCGGTGATCGAGTGCTCCGCCCATCCGTCGTCGTCGTTCGCGGCCGTCTCTTCTCCAGGATGCTTCCCGGCATGCTGGAGAACCACTACGAGCAGCAGGGCGTGCGCGCGATGCGCGCGGCGTCGGACCAGCGCGCCGTCGTGCCGCGGGAGCGGCGGATCGTCGACGGGGACATGGGCCAGAGTTACCTCGTCGGCGGGGCGCGGGCGAGCGGGCCGGAGACGGCGGGCCTGTGCATGACGTTTTGCCCCTACGAGGCGCCGAAGCGCGCGGTCCCGGCGCCGGCGGCCCCGGCCGCGAGCGCGCCGAGCCCGCCCAAGTACGACGCGGCCGCAGAAGCCGAGCGACTTCGGCGGCGGTCCGCGGCGGAGGACCGCTGGGCGAGCGGGGAGGGGGGCTGCCTCCCGCGGGGCGAGCTCCCGCTGAGCGCGCGGCGCCTCGCGCCGCGGTCCTCGCGCGGCGAGTCGCCCTTCGCGACGGACGCGACGGTCGGCGCGCGCGCGGACGACGCGTCGGCGAAACCGCGCGGGCGCGCGCGCGGCCCGCTCGGCGTCTCGGACGCGTCGCCCGTCGAGGTCGCGCGGCGCGGGCGGCGGGGCGCGCCCGAGGACTCGCGGGCGGCGTCCTCCGCGTTCGCCGGCGGCGGCGTCGCCGCGCCCGACGGCGCCGACGGCCTCATGTGCGCGGCGCTCGGGTCCGCTGACGCGTACGCGATCGGGAACCCGCGCGCGGAGAACTTCGTCCTCCGGACGCGCGCCACGAAGCGCGTCGGCATCGCGCCGCCGGCCCACTCCGCGGAGTCGAACTACGCGGACCGCGCTCCGGGCCGCCGCGTCTTCTCCGACCAGCACGGCGGCGGCCGGTCCACGATCGGCTTCGACGACGGCGGCGGCGGCGGCCTCAGCGCGGCGGCGTCGCCGCCGCGGCCGGCCCGCCGGCCCGTGGACCGGTCGCCCCCGAAGCCCGACGACCGCGTCCGGGGCCGGAAGCACGGCAACTACGAGCGCGACGACACGGATGCCGGCATGGGCCTCTACTCGGGCCGCGAGGTCACGAGACCGCCCTTCGTCCACGACGGCGGCCACGATGCCGCGCCGCCGCCGCCCCAGGCCCCGCCGCCCGCGGCGGAGCGCCCCCCCGACGACTTCGCCGACCGCCTGAGGCATTTCGCTGCGTGGTACGCCGAGACGTACGGCGAGGAGCCGAGCCGCGACGCCCTCCAGCACGCCGCCGCGCAGCTCCTCAGCGAGCCCGCCGGCCCGCCGTCCGCGCCGCAGCACCGGGAGCCCGCGCCAACGCCCGCGGACTACGGCCGCCGCGCGCCGGCGCCGCCCTCGGGCCCGCCGCCGGCCGCGCCGGCCGCGCCGCCGCCGAATCCCGCGCCGTCGGTCCCCGCGAACGCGAGCGCGCGCGAGTTCGTCGCCTGGTATGTCGGCGAGTACGGCGCGCAGCCGCCGCAGAATCTCGTCGACCGCGCGGCGACGTCCTTCGCCGTCTCCGGCGAGACCGTCGACCGCGCGCCGGCGCGAAAGCCCGAGATCGCCGGAAACGACCCCTTCCGCCACCCGCCCGCGCAGCGCCGCCCGGCCCCCTTCGGCGTCGACCCGCCCACCACCAAGCACGCGGGCCCGCGCTGCGGCGCCATCGGCAACCACGAGCCCGGAAAGAACTCCATCCTCGGCAGCCGCTCCATCAAGACCACCCGCCCCCCGGGCGGAAACTCCTCCATCTCCCTCTCGTGGGACTGATCCCCTAGCCTTTCTCTTCCCGCCCAACCCCCCGCGCACCCCGCCTCTCGGTACGCCCCGGCACCATCGCGCGAGGTTCTTTGGGGGAATTAGGGGCGGGCGGGACGCGCTGGCTCGCCCCGCGTCTCGCGGGGTCTACGCGGAAGAAGTCGGTGCCGCCTCCGTGGCTGGCGCTGGCGCCACCTTCTCCGCGGCGGGCTCAGCGGTGGGCTAGGCGAAGGGCTCGGCCGCAGGCTCGGCCACGGGCTCCGCGGCGGGCTCCGCGGCGGGCTCGGCCGCGGGCTCGGCCGCGGGCTCCGCGGCGGGCTCAGCAGCGGGCTCAGCAGCGGGCTCAGCAGCGGTCTCAGCCGCGGGCTCAGCAGCGGGCTCGGCGGCAGGCTCGGCGGCGGGCTCGGCAGTGGGCTCGGCGGCGAGCTCGGCGGCGGGCTCAGCCGCGGGCTCAGCAGCGGGCTCGGCGGCAGGCTCGGCGGCGGGCTCGGCAGTGGGCTCGGCGGCGAGCTCGGCGGCGGGCTCAGCCGCGGGCTCGGCGGCGGGCTCAGCAGCGGGCTCAGCAGCGGGCTCCGCAACAGGCTCGGCGGCGGGCTCGGCAGCAGGCTCGGCAACAGGCTCAGCCGCGGGCTCAGCCGCGGTCTCAGCCGCAGGCTCGGCGGCAGGCTCGGCGGTGGGCTCCGCGGTGGGCTCCGCGGCGGGCTCAGCAGCGGGCTCAGCAGCGGTCTCAGCAGCGGGCTCCGCAACAGGCTCCGCAACAGGCTCAGCGGTAGGCTCGGCGGCAGGCTCGGCGGCAGGCTCGGCGGCAGGCTCGGCGGCGGGCTCAGCCGCGGGCTCAGCCGCGGTCTCAGCCGCAGGCTCGGCGGCAGGCTCGGCGGTGGGCTCCGCGGCGGGCTCAGCAGCGGGCTCAGCAGCGGTCTCAGCAGCGGGCTCCGCAACAGGCTCAGCGGTAGGCTCGGCGGCAGGCTCGGCGGCGGGCTCAGCCGCGGGCTCAGCCGCAGTCTCAGCCGCAGGCTCGGCGGCAGGCTCGGCAACAGGCTCCGCGGCGGGCTCAGCAACAGACTCGGCGGCAGGCTCGGCAACAGGCTCGGCGGCAGGCTCGGCAACAGGCTCCGCGGCGGGTTCCGCGGAGGCCTCGGCAACGGGCTCCGCGGCAGACTCGGCGGCGGCCGGGGCGGCGGCCGGGTCGGTGGGCTCGGCGTCGGGCTCGGCGGCGGGCTCAGCTGCTGCTTCGGCGGCGGGCTCAGCGGTGGGTGCCTCCTCCGCGGCCGGCGCTGGCGCCACCTCCTCGGCGGCGGGCTCTGCAGCGGAATCTATGGCGGCCTCGGCAACGGGCTCCGCGGCCGGCTCCTCGGCCGGCTCCGCGGCCGGCGCTTCTTCCGCGGCCGGCGCTGGCGCCACCTCCTCGGCGGCCGGCGCCACCTCGTCGGTGGGCTCCGCGACCGGCGCCACCTCCTCGCCGGCCGGGGCCACTTCGGCAGGCTCGGCGGCTGCCTCGGCGGCGGGCTCCTCCTCGGCGGCCGCGGCCGGCGCTGGCGCCACCTCCTCGGCGGCGGGCGCGCCCTCCGCGGCGGGTTCCGCGGCGGGTTCGGCGGCGGGCTCGGCGGCGGGCTCGGCGGCGGGCTCGGCGGCGGGCTCCGCGACAGCGGCGGGATCGGCGGCGGGGAGTTCCTTGAGGGCCCCGAATTTGACGAGGAGGGCAGCGAGGGAGTCGACGGCGGCCGTCTCCTTGGCGGCCCAGGCGACGAACTCGTCCTTTTTTATGACGTCCGACCGGACTGCGTCGGAAGCGAACGCGGCTTCCGTCATCGCCTCCATGACCTCGTCGCTCGGGTCCTCGCCGATGCCCGCGACGACCTTGGCGGCGCGCACGGTGCACAGCAACAGGATCGTCATCTCGTCCTGGCTGATCTCCTTGCGCGTGTCGAAGTCGAAGATATCGTAGACTAGCGCCGCGCGGTCGACGGCCGCGAGCGCCGCGCCCTCGCCGACGAGGCAGATCCCCGCGAGGAGCGACAGCGCGTTCACCCTACGTCGTTTGGGGGGGGGGGGGGGCGGTCGTTCGGCG
>JGI24913J38484_100138_pt1 | contig 32389 bp, 30 predicted proteins | sample LinPfosmplate1_FD_38484 | JGI IMG/M metagenome (IMG submission 38484)
TGCAGGTCGACTCTAGAGGATCCCACCGGAACTTTATGAAGAGTTCATGCTTTACTATCAACAGGATCCTGCCAAATTCAACCTCTCCAGAAAACGTGTACCCTGACTTAGGAAAGGGGTCAAGTCTGCTATTGACTTAACTGTCAAAACAGAACCGGGATCACACCTTGATTAGTGATTAAAAAAGCAAAATAATTTCGCGATCATAATTTTTCAATTCTTATTTAATCATTAATATTTTTTTATCAGCACCTTAAACGGTTTAAGCAGTCTAACCCGAAACTTGTAATAAGTATCAGTCAATTATCATTCGTAAATCCTTAAATCTGTTCTCTCTTTTTCCCCTGAGTCCATATTATTCCCCTTGCAATTTGCGCATTTGGATATATAATCGCATCTTTAAAATCACCGTAATTACCGCATCATTGCAGTAGAATCGCGATTTTAAATGAGTTGAAATATTGAAGGAAGAGAAACCTGTAGAATCGCATAACTGCTAAGATCAAAACAACTTAAGACGTGATCATCATATGAGGCGGCATGGCCAAGTGGACTAAGGCAGCGGATTGCAAATCCGTTATCCAGGGTTCGAATCCCTGTGCCGCCTCCATTTTTTGTCTATTGGATGGGCGGGTGGTGGAATGGCAGACACGAGGGACTTAAAATCCCTTCTCCGCAAGGAGGTGAGGGTTCGACTCCCTCTCCGCCCACCAATTTGAAACTATCGAAATTTCAGTGAGCAGCACGGACAAACAAGTTTGTCCATGCCACACCTTATACAGCATGTAATCTCCAGCTTAGAGACTAACTATAAATTGCGTTTTCACGTGCGATACGTTTGAGTTCCTGAGTATAAGAGTCATCCGAAGCTGATCCGCCGACCTTTTTCAGATTCTTATTCAATACTATCATTTTCCCTGCAATACGTTCCGCTTCTTCCATATCTTTACTGACTCTTCCTATAGCAGTTTTTATCTTCTGCTCTAAACTACCTACTCCTTTTCCTGTACCCTTTGACTTTGCCTTTGTTTTCTTCTTGGCCTGGGCAGGATTTGGTTTTATCTTAATCTTTTTCTCAGGTGCCTTCTTCTCGGTTTCGCCTATGTACTTACTAACATCCTGCTCCAACTGTGAAGAGAACGCCTTTACATCCGCGTCAGCAAACTTTCCAGTCTCACGGATATTTTTTTCTACCTCTTCGTTTAGCTGATTAAGCTCTACGCGAAGGCCCTCTATCTTGGTAACATAGCGTTTTATTGAATCTGCATATTTAGTCTGCCCCTGGAAGCTCTTCAAGTCAGCAAGTTTGTCTCTCCATTTGGAAACGGTTCTCACATATCCCTCAATCTCATTTCTTAATGTATTCTTTTCTAGAATATCATCGTGCAGCTTTTTCTCAATCGTTGTTTCTACCATATTTCTCTCTCCATTCTCTAAAACTAATATTAATTTCTAACTACTCTTCTCTATTATATGAAAGTTGGCTTAATCATTTAAACCAACTCAATATCATCTACACCCATGTGACGTTCACAATAGTGACATCTTATCCTTATAGGATTCTTATTTATCACATGGAACCTGCTTATAATCTTTTGATGATTGCTAACGCAATTCGGATTAAAACATTTCATAAACTCTTCTATAGAGTCAGGAATATCAACCGTAAATTTTTTTACAACCTCTGAATCCTTGATAATGTTCACCGTAGCATCCGGCGCTATCAGTGAAATCTTATTTACTTCCTCCTGTGTAAGGAGTTTACCACCGATCTTTATAATGCCTTTTTTGCCTAACTTCTTACTGGACAGGTTAAAGGCGACCAGCACCACCTGCTCTATCTTCTGTGTGTTCAATATATTGGCAACCTTGAACGTGCTCTCATTTGCAATCTGATCAATTACAGTACCCTCTTCGATTGCAGAGACCTCTAGCTTTTTCATTTTATGGCACCTAGTACTGAGGCTAAAAGCGCTTCTCTAACCGGGATACCACTATGAGCCTGTTGAAAATACATGGCATACTCAGTTGCATCCAGGCTTTCATCCATCTCATCTACTCGCGGCAGTGGATGGAGTATTTTAAGATCATCTTTAACATTGAGTTCATCCATAATTGATTTGCTGAGCTTATAGAGGCCCCTTACTTTCTCATACTCCACAGGCTCTGCAAATCGCTCTTTCTGTATCCTTGTACAGTAAAGGATATCAAGCTTCTCACTGACATCAGCTATGGATTCAACCTCCTGATACGAAACACCTCTTATCTCTAACTCCTCTATATAGTCTTTAGGCATTCTGAGACTTGGAGGTGAGACGAAGTACATATCAGCATTAAAATGAGAAAGAGCATACGCCAGTGAGTGAGCTGTTCTACCATATTTCAGATCACCCAGAAAACCAACCGACAGATTCTCGATATCGTCTTTTGCCTTCTTTATGGCATAAAGATCTACAAAGGTCTGTGTCGGATGTTGACTCGCCCCGTCACCGGCATTAACAACCGGTATGCCTACGGAGTCTGCCGTAAGCCGGGAGGCACCTTCAAGAAAATGCCTTAAAACGATAATATCACAATAGCCCTCAATTATTTTGACAGAATCTCTTAACGATTCCCCCTTTACCGTGGACGTTGTGCCTAATTCATCAAACCCTATAACCTGTCCGCCCAACCGTTTCATTGCCGCTTCAAAACTTAGTCTTGTTCGGGTGGAAGGTTCAAAAAACAGGTTTGCAAGTATCTTTCCTTTTAAAATATCAGGACAAGCTTCTGTCTCCATTCTAGCGGAGATTTCCAAAATATATAATATCTCTTCCTTCGTAAAGTCCAGAATAGAGATTATATCTTTATCTTTTAAACTTATCATTTTCCAGCGTTAACCTGTCAATATGTAAATAGCACTAGATATTATCAGAGAGCATATAACATGACAAGAAAAAAACATACGAAGCGTTAATGACAAGTAGTGTTTTTACAAACGGTTACACTCAAAATGCATTGATTTAATAGCAGGTGTCTGTTATATTGAATTTGTCTTAAAAATTGTGTGTTTTTAGTCGTAATAAAGTAATAACTCATAGAAATTGTAACAGAGTTGACTAGAGATTAAAAAGCTGATTTAACCATGTTACAGAGCTGGAAAGGCTAAATTAAATGAAATTTTGTGTTATCATCCCGGATGGAATGGCCGATTATAAACTGGATAAACTCAGCGGAAGGACTCCAATGGATGCGGCCAGAACACCAAATATGGATAACATATCATCTAACGGAGTAATGGGACTCGTAAATACCATACCGAAGAAATTTAGTCCCGGAAGTGATGTTGCATGCCTTTCAGTGTTAGGTTACAACCCGGAAGATTGTTATACGGGAAGAGCGCCGCTGGAATCAGTAAGCCTTGGTATCGAACTGGGGGAGAACGACTTAGCTGTTCGTTGTAATCTAATCACCGCAACTGATGGCATACTGACTGACTTCAGTGCAGGACATGTATCAGATAAAGAGGCAACGCTGATCATGTCTATCTTGAATGAAAAGCTAGCCGGCAGAGACGTAAAATTCTATGCAGGAACGAGTTACCGCAACATAATGATTTACAGCGGTAGTGATGCAATAGAAGCGAAATGTATCCCGCCTCATGACATAATAGGCAAATCGATAACAAAAAATCTGCCGAAGGGAAAGGGTAGTGAAATATTATTTGAATTAATGCGGGATTCATTCCATTTACTTGAAAACCATGAAGTAAATGCGGTAAGGACAGACCTTGGTGAAAATCCTGCAAATATGATCTGGTTGTGGGGACAGGGAAAACGGCCTACATTAACACCGTTTGAAGAGTTGTATGGAATCTCAGGTGCGGTCATAACGGGTGTTGATCTACTGAGAGGACTGGCAACTTATATCGGCTGGAACATTATAGAGGTACCCGGTGCGACGGCATATCTTGACACCGATTACGATGCTAAGGCACAATATGCAATTGAAGCTCTAGAGACACACGATCTGGTTTTAGTACATATTGAAGCGCCGGATGAGGCGGGTCATGAAGGAAATACACATGAAAAGATCCGGGCTATTGAAAATATTGACAAGAAGATTGTCGGTCCAGTTCTTGATGCACTGAACAAGTATGACGACTTCCGTATTCTTGTCCTTCCGGACCATTATACGCCAATAAGCAAGAGAACCCATACTTCAGATCCAGTACCTTTTGCTATTTACGGTAGTAACTCTGAGAGCAAAAGTAATCTTGCGTTTTCAGAATTGAATGCGGGACAGACAGGCGTGAAGGTAAAAAAAGGTCATGAACTAATGGGCCAATTCATTGAGGGTAAAATCTCTTAAATCCCCGAAAAGTGTCAAATCTGTTGAATCTACAATTTCGACATTAACAAGCGTGCCGGGTAGAGCAGAAGTTACGCCTTCCTGACCAACACCTTCGGGCGGGCTGAAGGCAACAATCTGATTTTGCCGTGTTCTTCCAATCAATCTACCTGCATTGGATTTACTTTCACCTTCCACCAGAACTTCTACAGATTTCCCATGCATCTTTATGTTCTCTTCACTGCTTATTTTTTTCTGCAGTTCTAACATTACATGATTTCTACTCTTTTTTACCTCTTCTATAACATCATCAACTAAATCTATGGCTGCAGTTCCCGTTCGTGGTGAGTATTTAAATATGAAACTATTTTGACAACGAACATCGTTCAACAGGCTCACTGTCTCTTGAAAATCCTCTTCTGTTTCACCAGGGAAACCCACAATAAAGTCACTTGCAATCTTAATACCCGGCACTATTGACTTAGCCATATCAACGAGTTCTCTATAATGTGCCGAAGTGTACTGCCTTTTCATTTTCTTCAATATCCTGTCTGAGCCTGACTGTGCTGGCATATGTAGATACTCACATACTCCGGGCAGTTCTCCAACAGCCTCTATAATCTCTTTTGTCATATCTCTAGGATGAGAGGTAATGAAGTGAATTCTTTCTATACCTCCAATTGGATCGAGCTCTCTCAGCAAGGTGGCCAAAGTAACTTTTCCACTCAAACCTTTTCCATAGGAGTTTACGTTCTGACCTAACAACGTAACCTCTTTACATCCATCATCCGCAAGCTTCTTAACCTCATCTACTATCTCTGTAACCGACCTGCTGAATTCCCGACCCCTGACATACGGCACAATACAATAAGAGCAGTAATTATCGCATCCCCTCATAATGGAGACAAAAGCACTGTATCTATTCTGTCTCTGAGTAACCAGACGGTCAAAGTTCACCTCTCCGTCTTCGTCAATAGCCAGAATGCGTTTATTACCTGCACTAATTTCGTCAAGCAGTTCAGGTAGTCTGGAAAACATCCTTGTCCCGCAAACGAGGTTAACGTGAGGCATTCGCTTGAAGATCTTATCACCCTCGTTCTGTGCCATACAGCCGAGGACACCAAGGATTAATTCAGGATTCTTCTCCTTTTGGTCTCTTAAACTGCCGAGTTGTGAATATACTTTATGTTCCGCTTTCTCACGCACACTGCAAGTATTCAACAGGATAACGTCAGCATCTTTCTCCTCTTCGGCAAAAGAGTAGCCCTTTTTTGCGAGAGAACCTATAGACAATTCCGTATCCAATTTATTCATCTGACAGCCAAAGGTCTTGATGTATACCTTTGTTGAATTGTCTTTCAATGCCTTTGACTTACTGATCATCTAGCTTTCCGTCTTCACTTAATCACAAAATTATAATTTACGTATACTGAATGTATCTCATTACCATTACCCACTACGAAACTGGACAATCCTTCATAATAGGCATAGTTAACCAGTATGTTTTTCTGGTATCAGCAATGGTGCACGACCGGGGCGAATTTCGAAGCCATCTACAGGGGAACTTTTAGAAGACTACCGGGATATGACAAGTTTGATTTACCCGCTCGACTCAGCCGTTCGGACGAGTATCGTTCGCTACGGGTTTGAAGGACAAACAAAGTTTCAACAGGACTCTGTTAAATGCTTGATCACACCTTACTCTTATCCAACAGCTGTGGAGGTTAAGCCTAGCGCAACTATTATCTAGTTTGACTTCCGCAAAGCATAATTGTAATTGTTTTACCACCTACTGCTTTAATACTAATCCATGTGAGTAGATGCTTCTTGTATTACTGGGAGAAAAGCATCTATCTCACCTTTAGTCAACCTTCCCAATTTAGCAAAACGGAGTTCACCCTTACTGTTTTTATTCTCCCGGGTAAGCTGGAGCTTTTTGACGCCCTTATTATAAGAAAAAATACTTGCCGTCAATTTCTCTTGATCACTTTCCCATGCTTTTGAGAATACACATTCATCCAATTCTTTTTCATACGGCATTTTAACCCCCTGCTATGCTATTAAGTTAAAATATTACCTTTAAATTATATTGGAGATACTTCCCTCTTCTATTTATTAACGTATTAATTTATCTAATAAACGATTTCCCGTTTTTTATTAATAATACTCAACAAATTCCTGAAAGTTGTAATTGTGATCAGCTTCAATCACAAAATGTGTTGCTTTAGCGAAACTATGTTAATTGCGACAAATCATAATGTCAATAATTATAATTGCTTATTCTACGTTTCCTTTTTGACAGATATTTCCTCACATATGCACTTCCTGATACATTTTGAAAGTTCATTCCTGGCTGAACCATCCACTTTAATAAATGAAATTCCAATGTCAAATTGATTAGAATCAAATTTCTCAACACGAACAACTGTCCCGTCAACCAATAACGGTTCATCAACTATACCAGTAGGTATTTGAAGTTGTACTTGACTACCCATATCTATGGAATGATTTGATTTAAAGAGAATTCCTCCAGTACTCAGGTCTGCACTTTTTATATCCAGAACATTAACTTTCTCTTTGGAATCAACTTCATGAACATGAATATCGGTGATAAAGTCTACCCTGATAAAACGCCTCCTGTTCTCAGAGTAAATTACAATATTATTTTTCCCGGCTTCTTTTGCTTTATAAACAGCGATATCAGCATTTGCTATCATGTTTTTCGTGTCAGTGGCATCTATTGGTAAAGTTGAAACGCCTCCACTAATAGTCAAATCGATTGTCTGACCGTCATAGTTTAGCTCCATATTTTCTACTTTCTCACGAATTCTTTCTCCTACTACAAAAGCGGCGGCTTTTCCAGTTTCAGGTAGAACAACTATAATTTCTTCACCTCCATACCGCGAAGCAATATCAATAGTTCTTATTTCACCCATCACTATCTGGGCAACACGCTCCAGTGCTTCATCACCAGCCAAATGCCCAAACGTATCATTTACATTCTTAAAATCATCAAGATCAAAAAACAGAACTGACAACTCCTTGCCATAACGATTAGCACGCTCGACTTCTCTCACGAACACTTCATCAAAAGCACGCCTGGAATATAGACCTGTAAGGCTATCATATCTCAACGAGTAGAGTGCATCTTCCAGGACACGGATCTCAATTATTATTGGATTAGTCATGGACTTATTGATTGTGCAAAAATAGTCACATATTGCTGTTCTTAAGTTCACACCCCTGCCCAATGATTCACTCATGCTGTTTCTATGAGAGATAATCTGTTTCCAATAATCTACCGCCTGATCGGGTGTTAAATCAAGATGCGTTAATATACTGAAAATGACCTGACACGCCTCATCACCAATGTTCTCGGTTATGCAATTGAGCTCAGTAATAAGCTTATCATCATCATAGGAAAAATCGTCCAGACATTTCAAAATTTCTTTTCGTATAGCATCCATAAATATATATCCTTTATTTTATAGCTCGGAATTTTAAAATCTTTTGAAATCCCTCACTATTTCGATTACGACTTTTGATTACTAATCAATGAAAGAAAGCTGATCTTATTCTATCTCAATTGTGTCTATGCTGGTATAAATCAGCAAACCATATGTATATAACGCTTTATGCTAGAAATATAGAATATTAAAAGCAAGTGAAAAATAGCTGTAACCTATAATTCCACAGATATTGTTTCGATCTCTTTTAGTAGTCAATTCCCGGCTGAGGTTCAATATCTTTTCTGTAGGCATGCTTGATTTCATTAACTTCACTTACTGTATCAGCTAATTCGATTATATCAGGATGAGCATCGCGTCCGGTTAGTACCAGATGCATAAGAGGAGGTTTGGTTTTAATGATTGCGAGGAGTTGTTCTAAATCAACTAAACGAAGTTTAATGGCATTGTTTATCTCATCAAGTATGAGGATGTCAACCTGTCCTGATTCTATCTTCTGACCGGCAAGCTTAATAGCATCCTGAGCATTCTCTCTATGTTCTTCATGGGAATACGGATTTCCCTGTATACCACAGAATCCTTTACCTGTGGATATCAGTTCCACTTTGTCACCCAGCTTCTTTATGCCATCCCACTCACCGGCATAGAGATCTCCCTTCATAAACTGAATAATAGAGACACTCATATCGTAACCGCATGCCCTGACAACCATGCCAAGGGCAGAGGTAGTCTTTCCCTTGCCGTTACCTGTAATGACAACGATAAGGCCTTTTTTCTCTTTAGGAACAAGTCTGGATATTTCTGGTGTGTTGGACATTGTTGTCTCGATTAATGAATCATCTTAACAAAGTTTGTGCAGAACAGTCTTGCCTGCGCCTTGTAGCTCTCTGATTTTGTTTTCGTATCAGCAACAATTTGATCAGGATCTACTATGCCTTTCAGGGAATCAACCTCATCTCTATAAGCATCAATCCATTGATAAATCATTTTGTCTGTCACTTCAACATGAAACTGCAGACCATAAATGTTACGACCTAGCCTGTACGCCTGATTTGGACAAAGTTCTGATTCAGCAAGTCTGACTGCCCCATCAGGAATATCGAACGTATCCCCATGCCACTGAAACACGTCAAACTCTCCCTTAAATCCTTGAAACAGTGGATCACTTGATCCGTCCTCAGTCACAGAAACGTTAAACCAACCGATCTCCTTTTGTGGGTTTTGTTTTACTAATGCCCCTTTGGCTTTTGCAATTAATTGGGCACCAAGACAAAAACCTAATGTTGGTAACTCATTTTCTATAACCTCTTTCAGGAATACATCTTCTTGTTTAAGAAAAGGATATTTATCCTCTTCATACACATTCATTGGTCCCCCAAGTACAATGACTGCTGATGTACCTGAAAGGGAACCAGGTAGAGGTTCTCCGTTGAAAACATCGATTACATCGTAAGCGATACCATCATCTTTCAGAAATTCGCCTATTGTACCCGGCCCTTCAATATCAATATGTTTAATTATTGTTACTGTCATCTGCCACCTTAAATACACAAAATTCTGCACACATTGAACAAACATCAGCATTCTGCGGTGTGCCTTTTTCTCTAATTTTTCTAGCGTGTGCTGGATCTATACACGTCGAGAATTGCCCTTCCCAGTCACGCTTTCTCCTGAGTTGAGACATAGTTCTGTCCCATTCCCAGGCTGATTTTATACCTTTTGCAATATCAGCAGCATGAGCTGCGATACGTACAGCGATGACACCATCATGCACATCTTGAGGCTTCGGCAGGCCAAGGTGTTCTGTTGGCGTAACATAACACAGAAAATCAGCTCCTGCTGATGCTGCAATGGCACCCCCTATTGCGGACGTAATATGATCGTATCCCGGAGCAATATCTGTCACAATTGGCCCAAGAACGTAAAACGGTGCACCTTTACAAAGCTCTTTCTGCAACTGGATCTGAGACTGAATCTGATTAAGAGGAACATGTCCCGGGCCCTCTACAATTACCTGTACGTCTGCATCCCACGCTCTTTGAGTAAGTTCCGCTAATACATTCAATTCATAAATCTGCGCCCTGTCAACTGCATCCACTAATGCACCCGGTCTCAATGCATCTCCCAGGCTCAAGGTCACATCGTATTCATGTGCAATTGCTAAAATTTCATCAAACTGTTCGTAAAGCGGATTCTCTTTCTTGTGAAAAGACATCCAATCTACAAGAAAGGATCCTCCCCTGCTGACAACACCACATACTCTTTTCTGATCAACCAGATGTTTCAAGACACCATATGTCGCACCGCAGTGAACAGTAATATAATCGATCCCATCCTCGCAATGACGCTTTATTGCGTCAATCATGCTTGTTGCCGTCATATCTCTGACAGAGTGTTTCTTCGTAACGGCATCAACTGCAGCTTCATAGATAGGCACACTACCAATAGTAATCGAACAATTTTCCATTATCTTCAATCTGACTTCTCGAAGATCTCCACCCGTACTTAGATCCATCACGGTATCCGCCTGTGCATCTTCAGCAGCACGAAGTTTTTCCAGCTCCTCTTCTACTCCATGATAGTCGGCTGACGTACCAATGTTTGCATTGACTTTGGTTCTGAGGTCTTTGCCGATACCACATATCTTCTTTATCGAATGTTTCTTATTGCATGGAATTACGGCCTTCCCTTCAGCCATATTTGCCCTTAAAGTCTCGACATCGCAGTCCTCAAGCTGTGCAACCCGCTCCATTTCGGGTGTTATTTTGTTTAACCGTGCCTGCTTTAACTGCGTCATTATATCTCTCCGTTTTCCATTTTTCGTGATGTAACAAAGTATTAACAGGAAACTGCAAGTGCGTACAAACTCTCAACCTCTTCCTTGCTTAGCGGCCTGTATTTTCCAACCTTTAGACTATAGTGCATCTTCAAAGGGCCGATCATAACTCTTTTCAGTGAGATTACCGGATGTTCTATTTTAGCAAGTATACGTCTGATCTCCCTGTTCTTACCTTCCCTGAGCACAATCTCTATAGCACTGTGTTTGTATCTTCTTGAAATAATTTTAACTCTGGCAGGTGATGCCTTGCCTTCTGAAATCCAGACGCCCCGTCTAAGTACCCGTATGGCCGGATCTGAGACTCTTCCTTTAACTACTGCCAGATATGTTTTCTCTATCCCGTATCTTGGATGAGAAAGCAGATTTGCCAGCTCACCATCATTCGTTATTATAATGAGCCCTTCACTATCTTTATCCAGCCGCCCTACAGTATAGACTCTCTGCTCTATGTGGTTTAATAGATCAATTGCCCTTGGATCCTTAGAGTGTGAAAGGTTTGTACAAACGTATCCTCTGGGTTTATTGAGAAGAAAGTATATCTTTTTCTGCTTCTTTATAGACTCGCCATCACAGAAGATTCTGTCCTTATCCGGGTCTACCATTTGACCCAGCTTTGTTACACGCTTACCACCAATTGACACACGTCCGGCTTCTATTAAGCTTTCACATTTACGCCTGGATCCCAGCCCTGCTTCTGCCAGAAATTTGTGGAGTCTTTCCATGATTTGTTATATAGAAAATAAAGGGGAATTCGCTCTATTCTAACTGCTTTTACTGAACCCTGGAACCGGGTCCTACGTCTTTATCTGTAGTAACCAATACTACATCATCTCCATCTCTTGCGGCAAGAAGCATACCGTTACTTTCCACACCTCTTAAAACAGCCGGGGTAAGATTATTGACAACAATGATTTTTTTGCCAACAAGCTCCTCAACACTGTAATGAGTCTTTATTCCTGCCACCAGTTGTTTCTCTCCATCACCTGCGTCAACCTTCAAAACCAGCAGTTTATCTGCATCCGGGTGTTCTTCAGCAGCGGTTATCACCGCAACCCGTAAGTCTATTTGAGAAAAATCTTGAATACTAATCGTCATATTAACCTCTCTATTTTGCCATAAAGATACACTTTTTATCTAATTTTCGATTCTAACAAATGTCTTTCTTGATTATCAAGCTAAAACTATAACGTCAATATTTAACCTCTAAAAGGCATAAACCGCTTGCTGCAACCGTATTTCCGGCCCTTGCCCTGATTCCGGATTTCACTATCTGCTTAAATTCTGTGATCTTCATCTTTCCCTTACCAACCTCAAGCAGAGTTCCAACAATTGACCTGACCATTTTGTACAGAAACCCGTCCGCCTCTACGGTAAACGTTAAATATTTACCATTCTCTTTAATCTCCATTTTCATTATAGTCCTTACACTACTGATAACATCTGACTTTGATTTGAATGCGCTGAAATCGTGTTTGCCCATTAAGGCCTTCGATGCCCTCTGCATTTTATCAACATTTAAAGGAGTACTGTAGTGAAGACAATAATCCCTGCCGACCGCATCTCTGATTTCACTGTTTAAAATAGTGTAGCAGTAGGTCTTTGATTTCGCGCTATATCTGGAATGAAAATCTTCAGGAACTTTCTCTGCAGATTTTACTACGATATCCCTCGGAAGATAGGTGTTTATTGCCTGTACCAGATTATAGACAGGGATATCTGATTTCGTTTTGAAATTGGCAACCTGACCAACTGCATGAGTACCTGCATCGGTCCTGCCTGAACCTTGAAGAGTTGCCTCTTCATTAACAACTCTCTCAATCGCTTTGGTAAGCACTCCATGGATAGTAATTCCATTCTTCTGCTGCTGCCAGCCGACATAATTCGTACCATCATACTCTATAATTAGTTTTATGTTATTCACGAGAAGTTCCTAGAAGAGGTAAATCACCGTTAATTAAAGCAGAAAAAGCAGCACCGGTTAACGACGAATAAAGAGTTGGTAATTTACAAATTTAGTGAAGATCTGTTTTCAAGTGAACTAAAAAGGGGTGTTTGGTGGCGAAGCTACCCAGATAAGCCCAAAACTAGGTAAATTACTGTCAAGGCTTTTCCCCGACACCAACACCCCATTTAAAGCAGAAGAACTATGTTTTATATTCATGCATGCATCTCACAATTAATACAGAAGGAACCTTAAATCCCTTTACGTAATCAAAGTGAGAGCAAACTTACATCCAAAATCACACGACAGGTCACGTATAAACATTATAACTCTTTTTAGATATGCTACTTACTACCTACCTGTTTGTCAACTATGAAAAATTCCATAATTTGCCAAAACTTCACTTCTGGAGCTGTTAGATACTCTATGTTTTTAGATGAAATATAGACGTATATGTGGAAATATGTGATGAATTTGTAAAGGAGTTTTAGTAGTTACAGAAGCTATAGGAATGGTGTTTAGAAGGACTAATTACACAAGTGTTCTTTCTCATACCTGTGAAGATAGTCTGTATAGTTAGAAAAATGATAATGGGCCTTCTTGTTCAGCAGAGAGAACCGAATTTTACCATCTTCTGATATGTTGTCTGATAACAACAGTTTAAGTTCCCCAATCTTTGGATTTTCCGGATCATTATTCTCCAGAAACTCAAGACAGTCTGAAATCGTTTTAATAAGTTTTGCATATACATCATTATCCATACTAGCACCCGCCATTATTTATGAATGAACTGTTTTAATACCAAATTAGAGTTTCTTATTATATCTTTACGCTTATTATCGGCACCCATGACACTATTCTTTAGTTAATTCCAGTGGATATGCACCGGTATAACATTTTATTTAAAATTCTTAAAAAAATGGAATAATTGGAAATAAAATGATACAAATTAAAACCATTTGTAATAGTGACATATGATGTTACATTTTAGCCTGACGGGAAATAGAAAATTGAATGACTCAGATAACCATATAAAAATCGGTGCGTATGTATATCCGGGCTGGCATGCGTGCAGTGAACGCGATAGTAAATTCCCAGCAGGCTGGAGTGAGTGGGATCTTGTCCTGAATGCACCGAAACGTTTCCCTGATCACAACCAGCCACGACTGCCGGTTAATGGGCCTTATGATGATTCCGTTCCCTCTACCGCAAATAAACAGGTCGGACTTGCCCGTAAATATGGTGTAGACTTCTTTGTGCATAGCTGTTTCTGGTCACGGGGGAAACGTGTCTTTGAAGCAGCACTGGACGATGGTTTTCTCGGCGCTGATGGTGGCGGTGATTTCCCATTCTCCCTGATGTGGGCAAACCGTATGCCTCGCGGAGTTCTTCCGGTAAAGCACAAATCAGGTCACAATATCGCTCCGGGCAGACTTGTCTATACAGACCCGAATGATTTCGTGGAGTTAATAAAATTCCTTGAGGAGAGATATTTTTCAAGGCCAAACTACTTTCGCATAAATGGAATGCCACTGTTCTCCATATTCGACAGCACCTTTTTCCTGAGGCAGTTGGGAGATGGACTTGCATCCCTTGCAATCCATAAGGCAAAGGACTATCTGAGAAGAAAAGGATATCCCGGCCTTCATCTAATGGCTATTAATCCGGCACCAGCCAAGATTGATGAGTTTAAGAAGGCTGGGTTTGACAGTATCAGTCACTATGTCTGGCTCCCTGACTGGAAGGGTGAGTACCAGCAGGATTATGGAAAACTGGTAAATAAGCGCAGCAGTGAATGGAAAGGATTTGCCGATAAGTCGCAACTTACATACTTCCCCTCTGTATCGCCCGGGTGGGATGCCACACCACGTGCTGCTGCAAAAGGGTACCATAGACCAGAACAATATCCCTGGTGGCCTGTAGTGGTAAACGAAGACCCAGAGCTCTTTTATGATTTTCTTGGCCGTGCAATCAGATACACAAAAGAGTTCAACAATCCGCAACTCTCCTTTATTGCGTCATGGAATGAGTGGAGTGAAGGCCATTATCTGGAACCGGACAAACGTTTCGGCAACGCGTGGCTGGAGGCAGTCAGAAAGGCGAAGCAGGATGTCGTCTGACTGGTCGTTTATGTCTGTAGACATTGAGCTAACCAACCAGTACGGCAGCGAATGCCTCATGTGTCCGCGTGAAGACATCACCAGGCTGAAAGGCGTGATGAGCAGAAAGAGTTATTGAAGATTCTGGAATGAACATGGTGTCAGTGCAGACATGTCTGCATGTCACGAACAGGGTGAAAACTTGAAGGAGCAGGATATCCTGAAAGACTCTATGCCTTTCCCCGTATGCCAGCAGTGTGACGAGCCGTTTAGGCGATGCGCTCCTCCCCAGGGCACACCACCAAAAAACAGAAAAGGACGGATCAGGTTTTTTCGCTCAATCAATCGGAACTGTTTATCCGGATAAAAATTTGTACCTATACAAATCTCAATCGCAGAGCTTTACTCTTCTTCCACTACCTCTTCTTTAAAAGTTCCAAATGGGCCACGAACATTGATAGAATTATCCTCTTCAATCACTATTTTATCGGGAATGCGAATCGTAATGTTTCCGTTTATCGTCTTAAAAGGAGATTTTGAAACCACTACCTTAAGTGTATTACCAAGTATTTTGGCCTTGTTTAATTGCGTTTTAGTATACGTATAGTCAAGATGGACGGGGCTTACACCTTTCTTACTTGCCAGGGGTTTCCCCTCCTGATTATAGAGCGTGATTTTCAGCTCCCTTTCCGCAGGTTCCCAGGAAACGTCAGCTTCAATAACACCGGGATATTTTGCCGTAAACTTAATTTCCCTCGGATATACATCTGTGCTCTTCTTGAGAAGACTGGGCAGATAAAATGAGCGTACAACCTCACCTGCCAGAACATTTTTCTGACCAATTGTTGCAAAAATGACCACTATTGCAATACTCAACAGTGCAACTAAAGATGCTCGTTTGGATAATAAGTAGCTCATTGTCTAAACCTCCAGGATGATAAGCCCTACTACACTAATATGTTATGCGTTTTTTAAACAGTACAAGATCCGGCATAATCCATGTTCCCTTCGATGATCAATCTGTTCTTTTTTTGTGCGACCTATCAATATAAGCAAAAGTTATACCCTGGGATCATAAGTTCAAATAAAATGATATTTTTAGAAATGACATATGGTAAACAATGCAACCTTGCTCATTTAATTGCATATTGACATTTTCCGTTGACATACTAAATTGAATTTCCTATGCTAGCGCTCCAAATGTAACGGTAAAAGGTATTTATCATGACATAAGACTTCGATTTATGTAATTGTCTTCTGGGTAGCGTTACCTGATTAACAAGTAAAAAATATACGATTTAACATTTAAATATGGAGGTGTAGAAATGGATTGGGGAATGAAGAACAGACTCTCTTCAATAATGGGATCTGATGGCAAATGTATGTTCATGCCGATAGATCATGGATATTTCCTGGGACCCACCAATAACCTGGAGAAGCCCGGTGAGACAATCAAGCCGATTATCGAATACTGCGATGCTCTTTTTGTTACCAGAGGTGTCTTACGTGCTGCCATAGACCCGGTTGGCAGTAAACCGGTCATACTTCGTGTATCAGGCGGTACAAGTGTGGTTGGAGGAGATCTCGCAAATGAGGGGCTCACCACTTCCATAAAGGATGCTGTAAGACTTAATGTTTCTGGTGTAGGACTGTCAGTATTCATAGGTAGTAGTTATGAACGCCAGACACTTCTCAATCTTGGAAAACTTGTAGACGAATGTGAAGAGTACGGTATTCCTGTCATGGCGGTTACGGCTGTTGGAAAAGAGCTGGAAAAACGCGATGCAAGGTATTTAGCACTATGTTGTCGTATCGCCGCAGAGATTGGTGCCAAGGTTGTAAAAACATACTGGTGCGAAGAGTTCGAAAAGGTTACTGAAGGCTGTCCTGTTCCCATTGTTATAGCAGGCGGCCCAAAGTTCGATACAGAACTTCCGGTATTTGAGTTTGTGCATGACGGTATGACAAAAGGAGCTATAGGTTTGAATCTTGGAAGGAATATCTGGCAGCATAAGCACCCTGTTGCGATGGCAAAGGCTCTGCACTCAATTATCCACAAGGATGCAACTCCAAAGGAAGCCAACGATATATTCAACGATACTAAGAACGGATAATAAACAGTAATTTCCTGAACTTGGTACAATAGACTTTGAAAAGTAACGTTATTAGACTTGCAATTTTGTTTTTGCAGATATATAATTCTACTTTGATTTACAGTAAGAAACTGTGCACATAAGGCCTTTTTGACAATCTGATGTGCACGATATTCAACTCATAAGCCATTGATATATTAGGAGCTTACGAACTAAGCGCCAGTAGCTCAGCTGGATAGAGCACCAGATTTCTAATCTGGGGGTCGGGGGTTCGAGCCCTCCCTGGCGTATAGTAATCAATTCATAAAAATAGTAATGTGGTGGGTGTAGCTCAGTTGGTTAGAGCACCAGGTTGTGGTCCTGGGGGTCGGGGGTTCGAATCCCCTCACTCACCCCATATTTCATTTTGAATTAATCAATAGCAGACTCCGACTGACAAAATTTTGACCAAACCATACCTCTCCCCTATCGCAGTATAAATCCAGTGCAAGCTTTTGCTAGCTTTTCCATTCCGTGTTTCATTCTGATAATTCACTGTCTATAATGTGTACATTTTTTCCTAGTAATCGTAGAAACATTTAAACTGTTTTCAAAATATCAATGCTGGATAGTATATTCTGAAAAAAAATAACTGTTTTTACAATGCGCAGATTTTTCAAGATTCAATGAATTCAGGAGTATGTTACTGCACGTAACTTGGTGTTTTTTACATACATTATGTACCTTATCGGCAAATCAAACATATCACATATTGACAATTTGCTGACTTTGAATAAATTACAGATTTGTTTATAAGGTACAACGTAATAGATCTAACAAACACCGTTTAAAATATTAACATTCTGGTTTCTCGACCAAACACTCTAGATGGCATATTGCTTGCTATTATAATCACACGATAGAGTATGAAAGGGGCCTGAAAGAATCATGTTAACAACGCCCATGGAAGTACAGGAACAAATAGACTGTATACAATTATATTTTTTTGGGGGAAGATTATTATGATAAAGCACAGAAAAGTTATGTTTGTAATATTGTTTAGTATATTTGCAATCGCGATTAATCAATCTTATTTGTGGGCGGGAGAACCTGGCACACTTGTAAAAGAGGTTATCCGTAACGAATCTTCTTTTAGTAAAATAGAAGACATTCATGAACGTAAGGTAAAACAATGGGATGCGATTTCATTTTCTTTTAATTTTGAAGAAATATCTCAAAGAGTCATGGGAGAGTACTGGAATAAGTGCCTCTATGAGCAAAGATCCGGGTTTGTAGATTTGTTTACCACCCATCTCAGAAACTCTTATGTAAACAAAGCTAACTCTCTTTTTGGAAAGAAGATTATTTCACTAAAAGAGAAACAATTCAATAAATTTGCCAAAGTGCAGACTACCCTGCTTACACATTCAGGCAAAGAAGTTTCTGCCGATTTTTATCTACTCCGTGAAAATGGAAAATGGCAGATCTGTGATCTGGTTATGGAAGGAGTAAGTCTGGTAAACAACTACCACAGTCAGATCTCTAACACATTGGTTAAAACTTCATATGACGAGTTGATGCACACGATAAAGGAAAAACAAAACCGGACAAAAAAGTTAACCTCAATAAAAACAGCCTCATTACCTAGAACCGGGCAATACAAATTAACTAAATTAATTGAATAATCTTCTGTAATAAGGATTTACAATACAAATCGCTAATTGTAGCCAAATCTCTTTATAGGGCATTAGCAGTCAATCTGCTATGCCCTTTTTCATTGAACATTAATACCTTAATTGATCAATTTGAGTAGTCGCATCCTTTAAGTTGAATGACTTACAACCAAACCACAGTCACCTGTCGGATGGTGAGATAAGCAAGCTACTATAATATAGAAAACAGAAAGGGAAAAGTAGTTGTAAAGTATGGAAATAAAATTAAAATACTGGAGCAACATGAGGAATATGCTATTTGTGTTTTACCCACAAGTACCAACAGTTATCTTACAATATCTTAACTACCTGAGAAAAAGGAGAAATATACATGAAGCATATTAAGAAAACCATGGCAGTCCTTTTTACCATAGCGATACTAGCGGGCTGCGCTACGATTAAAGGCAACAATATTGTTGAGCAGAGAGGATATGTTCTTACTATGAAGGACAACGCACTGGCACGCCTTTATGAAGAGATCCCTATCGCAAAAGAGCAAATTCAGAATGCTGCCGGATATGGTGTGTTTAGCAATATCAATACAAATCTATTCCTGCTCAGTAGCGGAAGCGGTTATGGTATTGTCACAGACAATAAAGATAAAAATCCCATTTATATGAAGATGAGGACACTGGGAGCCGGACTCGGCATTGGAGTTAAAGATTTCAGAGCGATAATCATTTTCAGAAATCGAGATGATATGGATAAATTTATTGAAAAGGGCTGGGAGTTTGGTGGCCAGGCGGACGCTGCTCTTAAATCAGGTGACAAGGGCAATACATATTCAGCGGCACAGTCATCAGACCTTGATATTATTACTTATCAACTAACAGAAGCAGGAGCGGCTTTACAGGCTACGCTTCAAGGTACCAAATACTGGAAACATAAGGATTTGAATTAATAGTTTTTTATCAGGTATAATTTAATCAATGATGTGAAAAAATCTTTATCGAACACTGCCTTCTGGTATATTATCCGGTCAGGCTGAATAAAGTTTTCGCAAAATATCTTGTTTTGTCTTATGTCATCAATTATAATTTGTCATAAATGAGAACACTACATATAACAATTTCTGTCTGTGCCATGTCTATAATGATTCTGCTATTTTTTAATACGGAATCTCTACCGGCACAAAATGTATCCGATGATGGCAAGAATACAGACAGCAGCACTTCCGTTAAAAAGCCAGAAATCTTCTTTGAGACCCCGGATTTCGATTTTGGCAAGGCTTATAAAGGCGACAAGGTTGAACATGTGTATAAGTTTGTAAACCGAGGTAGTGCTACATTGGAAATCAAGAAGGTCAAACCATCATGTGGATGCACAGCAGCAGTACTTTCTAACAAGACAGTTCTACCCGGAGAAGCAGGAGAGATTAAGGCGACATTTAACACGGGGAGCTACGGAGGGAAGGTCAAGAAAACAATATCCGTCTTGAGCAATGATCCGAACACCCCAAACCATAAGTTATCTATTTCTGGAGAAGTTATTGAAGAGATCAGCTTCAAGCCAAAAAACATTAACTTTGGCAACTTCCGAGCGGATAATCAATCAGATAAGACAGTCAAATTCTCCGTAAAATCACAATCAGGTCCAGATTTTAAAATAGACAAGATTACATCGTCTAAGTCATTTGTAGAGACTGCTACTATAGAAGACCAGAATGGCGAATATACCATAACTGCCACATTAAAGGATCATCATAAAATTGGAAGGTTCAGTGGTAAGATTTTCCTGGAGACTAATAGTACCAAGCAGCCAAAAGCCAGTATAATATTTTATGGTGTAGTTGAAGGTGACATTACTATAAACCAGAGAAGGATTTATTACGGCACTGTTCCTGAGGGCAGAGAGGTAACTAAAAAACTTTTTGTCAAGATAAACGAAAGCCACATTAAGATTTTAAGCAGTAAAATCTCACCGGATTATTTAAGCATTAGCATTGATGAAAGATATGAGCAACAAAACCCCCACTGTCTGATTGAAACAAAACTTCATAAAGACGCTCCTATAGGCAAAATAAACGGATTACTGAAACTTACTACCAACAGCGAAGAGCAACCGGTCATCAGTATACCTATAACAGGAGATGTACACAAAGTTGACAAATCTGAATAACTGGTACACCCAAACAACACACCTATAACAATACTATATTCTCAAATCTTGTAAAAGTGAATTTATTACGATACTGTTCCAGAGGGATGAGATAAGCTGTAGAAATATGCCTCTAATCAGTTTAGGAAATATGATATGGCATAAGGCTGGATAGTTGATAAAAAAAGAGATGAATATTGTTAATTTCGCAATTCCTTCTCTATTATCTTTATTGTCTTATCTAATGCGTATTCATTTTGCTGGAGGCGAGCATGAATCTTTTTCCATTTTATACGAGGCCTAATGGTAGGAACAATAACAATTAAAACACACGAAATGAAAGCAATAAATTCCAGTAGAAAGACTCCGGGTGGAATTCCTGTGGACGCTCCAATTAATCTGTTATATTTTGTAATTAATATTCCATGTGGGACAACAACAAACAGCCCAACCGGTATAGCACAAATCTGGCTTATGAATAGATAAAGAAGAAACGGGTAAAACAATTTTCTTTCCTTTACCTTTTTCAAAGTCCTGGCAGCCTCTTTTCTCTCAGATCCAACCTTACTTCGTATTTTCTTACATTCTGATGATAATAGTAATTTATCGTCACGAAAGTTTTTATCTAATTGAGTAAGGCAGTTATCAACTACAAAAGTATTTAAGACGAAATCGCAATCAATCATATTAGCTAATTCAGCTCTATCCTCTTGTCGTTTCCTGAAATTTTGATTACCAGAAATATCAAGACCTTGTTTATGAATACGGCTAATGACACCATCAAAGTAATCAAGTTTTTTAACAAGCACTTTCATCTTAGTTTCTATGCTTTTATGATATTGAACACCGATCTCTTTAAAAATTTCTGTTGTATGCGACCTTATTCCATCAAAATCACGCTCATTGGCAATTTTTACACAATAGAGAATATCGACTCTGATGATTTTTTTTAATAATGAGATTGCCGTGTCTGTTTTTTTTAATAGGGCACTATATTGTGCATTTTGGTAGAGTGCTTCAGTAAGGTCTGGAGACAAGTCTACCGCTTGTTTTGAAAACTCTTCCGCTTCTTCAAGACGGTTAAGATTACGGAACACTAAGGCTTTGTGTAACAAAACGTAACTCGTGTAGAAATCAGATTGTGATTTAGCAATTTCTAAAGATTCATCAAAATACTCTAAAGCCTTTTCTTTGTCTTCTTCATGAAAAAGACTGATTAATCCAAGACTTAAAAAGACGGAAAAATCATCTTTAAAACACTGAGACAACTTCAGAAAATTACGTATTGCGTCGGGTATTCTACCATTTTCATAGTCTTCCTGAGCCATGCGTCTCATTCCAGCATACGAAGGCTCCTGAGAAGCATAAAGAATTTCTAACATATCTTTAAATTCTTGTATATTTTGCTCTAGCTGCCAGACTACTTCTGAGATATTCCATTCAAATGAAGCCTTAAGTCCGTAAATACCACTACTAACATTCCTATTGTCATAGGCAAGCAAATTGATGCTGGCATTAATTGCGGCTTTATTTGTATTTGATGTACTTGATAAACCTACGCAAGACACAATCATCCCTCTGATCTGATTGCTTATTTCTATCTTTTGTAAAACGACATCTTTACCGAGCTCTATATTTCTATAAAAGCCCTTATTTATTTCATGCGGCGCAAGGTCGTCATTATATCTTTTCATCTTTTTTTAGTTCACTATAATCATAGGTAATAGATACTACTTTTTAGATTTTACGACTTTAGATACTTATAACCGCAACAGTTCAGCTTTGATTTTTACCACTACTTTTTTCACAAACGAAGGAGAGTCATCCACAGAAACGCCCGGCATGTGTGCATCATGTGGGAAGAACACTATGAATGTTCCTGGAATTAAGTGAGAAATAATTTTTTCATTATCTGTCTTTACATAAAACGCAGCATCCTTCTCCTGATCATATGGTGTGTCAACGGTAAGCCCATTTAATGCTGTAGATTCGATAATCTCCTGACCATCAAGAAGACATTGAATATCAACATACTTTCTATGTGCCTCAAATTTGTGAGGTTGTTTTGTGTTGTAGCTTGAGACTATCGCATAAATATCTTCACCCTGAATCTCATACTTTGCCTCTTCGGCACCAGGTGTTATTGTATTAAGGAAGCTGAATGCAGTTTTCCAGACTGAACCGTATGGGTAACAGTTATAATACTCCACTCTGTCGCTTATCAATGATAGCTCCTTTATCGCCTAAGTTTAAATTTTTACATTTTCTGAAATCATTCACAAAACATAGATCTCGTCATACTCCTTGTTGATGTGACGAAGTCTTCCTACAAGTATTTTAAGTATATTAAGGTAAACTGTCTTAGCTATACGATCGCTATTTGATAAAATATTATCCAGATTGTATTTTGTTATCTTAATAAGCTCACCCGCATTTGTTGCAATCACCGAAGCGGATGCCGGTTTTGAATCAATGAGAGAATACTCACCAAAAAAATCACCGCCTTGCTCAACGGCTAATTTCACTTTTGTGGGCCTTTTATATTTTGCTTCCCCACTTTTTTCAGGAAGGCAGACTTCCACCTGCCCTTTAATTATTATATAGATAGCAGAATTGATCTGTCCTTCCTTCATCAATATTTCTGACTCTTTGAATTTTACCCTCTGGCACTTTGTATGAATCTCCTTCAACTCTACTTCAGTAAGCCCTTTAAAAATTTCAAAACTTGATAGGATCTGTAATGAATTGTTTTCAATCATAGAACATCACTTCCTTTGAAAAACCTACCAATCTAAAGATAGAAAGAGTTTCTGTGTGGTGTTAAGCATAGCAGGTTGTCTGGTAACAACAGTCATAATACTCAAGTAATTATCGAAATCAAGCGGAAAAAGGTGTGTAACCCAAGAGGGATTAGCAACTAATTAAACTATTGTAAATTCTATAGTATGCAAGAATTGATAACTTTGTCATAAAATACCAAAGAAAAATCTTTCAATTTCTGCGGATTAACCCTAGTACAAGCGGTGGAAACACGTCGCAAGTGCCATGTGAGAGGCAGACTTGGTGTGCGGAACATAATAGAGTCATATCATTTTATTTTGCGAACCGGGCGGACAAAAAGAAGACTGACGTCTCCCCAATCAACATAACCGTCGTCAAAGTATACGCGCCACATACCACCCGAACTACAACTGTCACCTGTCCAGAGCCATCTTTGCTTCTTATCAAACGCAGTATCTATGAATAGGCCACTACTCCTTTCACTCCCCTCAAGCAATGATGCCGCCTCCTCTACCGTCGGCATCCGCCAGTCGTAATGTCCGGCATAGCTATTACGATTGAAGCCCCTTATCCATTTCTTTACCTCTTTCCTCTTCATATATTCATTGGAGCCAGACGCATGCCACATTAAGCCGGTAGCATGGTCTATTACTACTTTGTCATCACCAATTAACTTTGTTTCATATTCATGCTGTATTGTACTATGTCCATAAAAACCCCATGCCTTCTTTCTACGTATAGAAATATTTTCCATTGACTGAACTTGAGAAACATTCAAATTATCACAGCGAGCACGGAGTTCCGTCAGGGGCATCTCCCCATCTGCAACTATCAGTTTAGTCCGAACTGGAAGAAATATACAGGAAAAGACAAAAGCGTAAATCAGTAAGTACTTTCTCATATTAGTTTGAATTAATTTGTAAGCCAAAAACGTGAATGGTTATTTTACTTCTGGATCTGTATAGCAATAGCACCCAGTTTAGTTTCCTCACCCGGGCCTGCATTTTTTATGCCTTTTGCTTTATCAATCAGATCAAGTTTTGTTTTGTCGTAGTCAGTGCTAGAGATGAGATTTTCGTGCCGGAGAACATTTAACTCATTAAGCTTCTCTGCGATGTTTATTTTGTATTTGGTTCTTTTGATATAATCTTCTTCAAGCAGATATGTATTATGTGTGTCAAATCCTAATTTTTCAACACAGCTTTCTGAGACAGCATCTGTAACTTTTAACAAATGCCCCTGTAGGTATTCGGGTACTGTATAAACAAAATCAAGAAATTCTTGTGCATCCATCCCCAGCGCTTTCTTCATCTCAACAACATCTCTCCAAATGACTGTTCCCTGTGTCGTGGTCATTTTAACACCTAGCTGAATAAATGCATACGGATCAGAGAATATTCCCGGATCTTTTAAACCATATGAAATGATGTCAACCTCAAGAATTGTATCAACACCCAATTCGATGCCTATCTTCTCGTAGTCCATGGAATCTTTATCACGTTTCTCCAGCAAATTCCAGACGGTTTTATTCCTTACAATACTCTCCTGTGGTACAACGTGGAAATAAGAACACAATTGGAACTTAGTATTTAGTCTTTCACACAATACTTCGCCCATGTTTAAGTCAAATATCACTTCATTAAGAGCTGCAATGTCCTCTTGATTCGCAGAGTTTTGAGCGAATCTCATAAACAGTTGTGCTATAGGATTCGGCCCTGCAACTAATCTCGAAACAAACATCTCATCACTTCTTATATCCACGTCCATTTGCGGACTCTCAGGATAATATAAAATTGCCACATCGTTTACATACCTTGAATACTCCTTTTTGTAGAGCACCTGTGGTGTATTTGTAGTTTTACAACCAGCAAACACTAATACACTTATTAAAAGACAGACATAATATTTTTTTGCTATTTGACGAAAACCTGCTTTTATATGGCTATATTTCATAGCAACCTCAAATGTATCTTATACGGATAGGACAGGGACGGTAGTAAAACGCTCTCTCTTATTGAGGAATACTCAGGCTTTTTCTCTTGGTTTCTAATGCAGGTTCTGTTTTATCAGATTTAATCTTGCTCAATTCTATTTCTATCTCCTGCAAGTTTGTCAGGACCTTATGCAAATAGTCATCTTTATCGGTTTTTCTGTAGCAACCGTCAAAGTACTTAATGGATTTTCTATAATTTATTACACTTTCTTTTACCAGCTCTTTTTCTATATAAAGGCTTCCAAGCGTACGATAGGCACTTGCAATCTGAAGAGCGGTATCTATAGATTCCGGTCGATAGTGTAACGCATTTAAAAGATACTGCAGGGCTTTATTATGATTTTCAATCCTTACATCAACTGGTTTATTACTTACATTCTTTTTTAGTGTCCTGTATCCTTTACCAACCCAGTATATGTAAGGGGTCTTTGTCAGCCTTCGTGAGAGTTTAACTGGCTTGACTACCTTCTCTTTCCAATTCTTATTAATAGGAATGCTATAGACCATTACAACAACATCATATTCAACACCCTTTCTGACTATTACTAATGACGCCTCAACTTTTTTGTCTTTTATCTTTCTAGAAATTTTCACATAATCGGATAAGGAGTCTATTTTCTTACCTTCTATTTCAAGCACGATATCACCTTTTATTAATCCCGCGTCAAAACCGGGACATCCTGACTGGACATCAACAATCTTTAAACCCTCCTCTTTCTGAGAAAAAACCATTCCGGAGAAGATTGATTGTGCGTTAACCGGTGAAATTAATGTACTGAAAGAAATGATAGTAATAAAAGATAGAACATATAATCTCATGTTATTTCAAACCCCTTGTCTATTAAATTTTCTTACTGCAATATCGGCAATGAACAGAAAAAGAGCCAGGGGAATCAGAATACCTGCAAGGCTCTTAAATATTATTATCTCTTCTTCTTCTACTGTTACATCTTCATTTTTCGGATTATACTTACCACCTGTAATCTCCGCAATATTTTTAAGCTGTGCAGTATTATTACCTTGAACTGCATATTCGAGTGGTTTTGTAACTATTTTCTCCGGAACCAGTAATCCTTTTGTCTTAAAGTCGATAATCTTTCCGTCCCTTGTTCTTGCTATTTTCAAATTATAAGTGCCCGGTTCAACATCCTTCAATTCTGAGATAAATCTTTTTGGTGCAACCTGCTTCATGAGAAGATCCTGACCATTGCCAGCATAGTCCGGTGATATTATGTTGACGGTCAGCTTCGTACCATCTTCTAATAGAGAGGACGATTCAATTTGTAAGGATACAGTATCATCGTCAGATTTGACCTTAATATCATAATTAGCCTTGGATATATCTCTCATAGACCATCTAACTACCTGAGACCAGAACTTATTAAACATTGCCCAGTTAATCCACTTTGACGACCATCGTGCATTTGCATCAGACGCGTAAATGACAACCTTGCCTAGGCCATATCTCCAATCAGCCAGAATGGGGTCAGTCTTACCCATTATGTTTGTTACCAGTGGGACCTCAACATTCTCTTTTGCTTCTATTATTGTGTGCCCTTTCAGTGGAGGAAACTGTTTATCATAAATACCTTTAAGTATCTGACTTTCCTGATTGATTTGCGGGTAAAAATGCTCTTCGTGGAAATCTGATTGTGATACAAAAAACTCCGAGTCCTTTACTATTAGCCTTGGTAATCTTATTATGTCAGATATCTGATAAAACTGTCCTTTTGTCTTCTTTGCAATATCTTCCAGTAGTTTTGTATTCACGAGCCACGTTCCAAGTGCAATGGTTGAAACCGTTATATGAGCCTGCTGAAACTTAGTGATCATCTTGTTATAATGATAATATATAGATTTTGTATTTCCATCCGAAAGCAGAATGACATGATTTACCTTTGAATTTTTTTGCCTTATTTGCCGATAAGCCATATCCATGGCAGGGAATATATCCGTTCCTCCATCTGCATTTAACATGCTCAGTTTTCTTATAATTTCTTTCTTCGCTGCCTCATTAGATTTGAGTTCAACAATTGTATATGGAGATGTATCAAATGCGACGATACCAAAATTGTCACTCGCTTTCAGCTGCTTGAGCAATTCAATTGACGCCTTTTTGGCAAAGAGCATTTTCTTCCCTAACATACTTCCTGATTTGTCAATTATTAAGATTAAGGAAAGCCTTGATTTCTTCTCTTTTTTAGGTGGATCCCCTCCTATTATCTTAACCGGAAGTATCTCTTCTATTTTAGTACCTGAATACCCACCTTCAGCTGTGATGTTCGTCCCACACGTCATCACAAAACCTCCGCCATAATCTTTTACATATTTCTCTATTAATGTCATCTGCTCATCACTGATAGAATCTCTGGAAACATTAGAGAAAATTATACTGTCATATTTAATATATTCCTGAAGTGTCTTCGGTATCTGATCCGGATTTTTTATCTCTACATCAATTGTTTTATCTTCCAGAGCATCAGGCAAATACATCTTCTGGTTTTTGGCGCCATTGATATACAGCAGTCTCGTCTTATCTGTAACATTAACAAACGCAAACTTGCTGTTATTTTCTTTATCTAAATCGTGTCCATTATCTTCAACATCTAAATTTGCATTAAACTTTATAAATCCTTTTTCTTCACTTTTATAGGGAACCTCAAATACACTTATTCCGCTTTTGAATTCTGTATCCCACTCTTTCAGAACAGCGTCTTTATTATGCAATGTCAAATCACCCTTAACCTCTCTATCATTTCTATTTTCAATAACCACTTTTATGTTAATCATTTCACCTTCATTTATTTCCTTTGGAACAACTACTTTCTTTATTAATATTTCTCCCGCTTTCTGGACATCAGGAGGAGATGCCACAAAAACCTTTACATCATTGCCTGCCGCCATTAAGGCTGCTCTCTCTACCTCACCAAGATTCTGATTCCCATCTGTAAGCAGAATCACAATTTTAGAAGAATCTTCTGGTATAATACCAACAGCAGCCATTATACCACTTGCGATATCAGTCCTGTCCGTACTGATGTTCGACTCTGTAATACTTCCAAGTAATTTTTCTAATTCCAGGTCTTCCGAGAGTTCCGGTGTAATAACTTTTGATTCACCACCAAAAACTACTACTCCCTTTTTAATTTTATCATCCAGACTGCCACTCAAGCCTTTTACATAGTTCCACATCCATTCTTTACCTTCCCAGGTGATACTATCAGACATGTCTACCAGAAACACTGCGCTTATTTCACGTTTCGACTCATTCTTTCCACTTAATCCTGCCAACACAATGACCACAAGCAGAAACACTATAGATCGCAAAAATGCAGAAACAATGATTTTTGAAAGAGGTAAATGACGATAGACAAATATCGACACTATCCAAAAAACCGGCAGTGCATACAAAAACTTTAGATAACCAGGATTGGTAAATTGATATTCCATAATTTTAGAACAAATAGGACACAGATTTTCACAGATAAAGACAGATAACTATAATATTTAAAATCCATATATTCTGAGTTCATCTGTGTACAAATGGAGATTCTATAATATTATCCTCAGGCTGTTCCATCCCTCACTTTTTTGTGATAGAGTAGCCATTCGATTAAGAGCATAAATGGTACTAGTAAAAGAAGATATTTCCCAAATTCTGTTTTTTCATCCTTTATGAGTGTTTCTGCTTCTTTCTCCTCAAATTTGAGTTCCTCATCATCTATTGATTCCGGTGCAATCCTTGATTCATTACTATCGAATAGATTTGCCACAAATCTATTATTGAAGTTAGTACCTGAAATTCTATATTCCCCTGTAGATTCTATTTTATTAAAAACAAAATTTGCTTCTGTGGCATTGCCTTTAACATCATATTCTAAGACCTCGTTTTCTGGAGTTACTATCTCAATGCTCTCTGTTAAGGCATAGTTCAGCCGGTACTGCCCGCCAGTTAATAACTTACTATTATCTACCGCTTCATATGGATTCAACCACTGGATTATATTAAGTGTCATAATCAGCATCCGTAATCCATCAGATTTGGAAAAATCAAAGTCACTCAGGTCAAAGCCCAATGATATTATCTTCTTTCCTTCATACCATCCGGCAAAGGCAATAGGAGAATCGTTTAGGTTATCTGATATTTTTATTAATGGCGTTGACCAGTCAGGAGGCTTCATGGTAAATGCACTCTTAATATTTAGATCATCCAGGTTCGTAAGATGCAGCATTGTAGGATGCGTAGTGTCCCAGTCAAGCACCTTTACCGGTGATACCAGGTTATGTTCGCTGATCAGTACATTACTGAAAGCGCTACCTTCTTTTACGACTCCGGCTTGCGAGTTCGATGAATACAAATATGGAGTTACGTATAGTGAATTAACATCGGGGTTATTAACCGGGATAAATTTGTGAAATATTGCGGCATCATAGTTTTTTATAACCTCCTGTTCATATTCAGATGTCGCTATATGTGTTACTATTATCCGATGAGTACCCTGCTCTATCTTTGCTAACTCATCCTTCAAACTATAATTATCTGAAACTAATAATACGTTGATAGGCTTTATTTCATTAATTATTGCGTAAGCAGTATTATCAACTAAAAGAAAATCATCCGTCTGTATACTTGCTTTTAAGATACCGGGTGCGTTAAGATTCATCACACTTAGTGTCTTTTGTTCATTACCTGATAATTCGAATTCTTCATCCATTATTATTTCATCGTTCAGGAAAACATTTAACCTGACCGTTTTAATATCATTTGAATAGTTTTCAATTGTGGCATAAGCTTCACGCTCCGTGTAATCTTTAAACATATCCTGATATACATCCAGAGATGTAATGGCAACGTTTGCAGATTCCTCTCCAAACGTAATAAATTTTATATTTCCAGACTTTAAATTGGTAAAGTTTATTGAAGATGCCGATCTGTCTGTCAACACATACATCTCTCCTCTTTCACTGTTTTTGAGAAACGAAACTCCCAGACTCACCCCCTCATCAAGATTTGTTCCGGTATCCGTTGGCATTAAGTCGTTAATTGCTTTATTTAATCTGGCTTTATCGTCAGAGAAGTTACTGACAACTCTGGAATAGTAATTTGATGAAATAACCATCATCTTGTCCCATTGCCCCAATTTACCAATCATTTTAAGCGCTTGAGACCTGGCCATGTCAAAACGGGTTTCGTCTCCTTCAACGGTTTGCATGCTTGCTGATGAATCAACGACAAGGACAATATTTTTTCCGGATATATTAATTATGCTGGATTTAAGGTATGGTTTTGCCAGAAAGAATACAAGAAGCAATATGAGGAGTGTTTGCAGCACGAAAAGCATGTCTATCTTAAACACCCTGCTCCGTACAGTATCCTCCTTAATTACGTCCCATGGAATCAGACTCGACACATGCACTATATTCTTCTTTTTATTAAAAATATAGAGATATACTACCAGTCCGATTAATGATAAATATCCAAATGCCAGTAAATTGAGAAAACCCATAAATTAGCTTATAAAATGTATTTGATCGTGTGTAAAATTCGATGTTAATTGCATATACTACTGATGCATAATAACTTAAGGAGTATACGTTTACAACAATTATTTACCAACAGGAAATGCTCATTTCGGTAATCAATGTCATTGAATTAAGGATATTTCCCAGAACTTCAGTGTATACATACTACGTCTTAATTAATGACATAGCCCTGGTTATACCGCTTAATAATATGAAGCTCTGGAAGTGATGAAAAAAGCCGGAAGTGATAAGGAACTGTGATGCAAATTTATAAAATGAAAAAAGATTTACTGTTAAGCCTTCAACAGCCATGAACCCTTGCCTTTTGAAATATATATTCTACAATTTCACCACACCTTGCTCGAAATCAACATAATGTATTTCATGGCCGATTAGCTTAGTTGGCTAGAGAACTTCCCAATTGAACTCAGCGTGAAATTTTTAGGCTTTAGAATAACTTTAATACTCAAATAGTTTAGGTAATTTCTCACTAACCTCAACTTCCATTTGGGATGATAAATTTCCTATTTCACGTTGAATTAATGATGTTGTCACAGTCATAAGCCGATGCAATCTGACTGCTGAAGATACATGTAAACCTGTTATGCTGAAATCATCCCTTTTAGAATCAATAACTATATCTGTTTCTAATACCTCGTCTGGAATTCTACTGGTGATAAATGCCAGAACAACATGATGATGTGAACCGATTGGATTGGTCAAGCAGACAGCAGGACGTAATTTATCAGATGATAAATCATCAAATGGGAAAGGCACCAAAACAAGTTTACCCTTTATCATGGAATGGTTTGCCATCCTCCCTCGTATAAATATCTTCTTCGGGTTCTTTGAGGAAATCAAATGCTGGATTTGAAGCTGCTGTTTTAAGCCATTCTGATTCGCCTATATCTGACTCTTCCGGCAACAAGATTATGACCCGTACTTTACTTTTTTCTGCAATAGGAAGTGTTTCATCTAGGACAAGCCGATGTTGCTCGTCAATGATTCCGGTTGTTTCTATTGCTTTCATTGTATTATCCATGTTTTACCTTTCTATTCGTTCTAAATATGGAAAACGGATGTTAAATGGTAAAAATTTATATTGATCACTCTGTTTACTTTGTCAACCCAATGACAGAACTTATTTTTGCACAAATACGAAAGCATAAATCCTGCTGAGCATTAAAATGATAGCGAAAGCAAAAACATTCCAATAGCATAAATATCAGGTATTAACTTCAACTTGACACAGATGGTAATTATCACCTTTAATTCTATAATCGTCAATTGAAATCTAAGTATCAGAATTAAAGAAGCAGATCTATCTTGAAAACTCTGCTCCGTACAGTATCTTCCTTCAGTATGCCCCATGGAATCAGACTCGATACATGCACTATATTTTTCTTTTTATTAAAAATATAGAGAAATACTACCAGTCCGATTGATGCTAGATATCCAAATGCTAGTAAATTTAGAAAACCCATAAATTAGCTGATAAAATGTTTTTCAGTGGGATCCCCGGGTACCGAGCTCGA
>JGI24913J38484_100295_pt1 | contig 31920 bp, 43 predicted proteins | sample LinPfosmplate1_FD_38484 | JGI IMG/M metagenome (IMG submission 38484)
TGAAGTGCGTGCAGGCGGCCGTATTCCACTGATTATTGGCAGAGGCCTTACAGACAAAACCCGTCAAGATTTAGGGCTGCCAGTGAGTAAGGTTTTCTTACGCCCACAAGATGCCAGCAATAGTAGCGTAGGCTATACTTTAGCACAAAAAATTGTAGGTAAAGCTTGCGGTGTTAAAGGCATTCGTCCAGGTACGTATTGCGAACCGCGCATGACCACCGTCGGTTCACAAGACACCACTGGTGCAATGACTCGTGATGAATTAAAAGAGCTAGCTTGTTTGGGCTTCTCAGCAGACTTAGTCATGCAAAGTTTTTGTCATACGGCGGCTTATCCAAAACCAGTTGATTTAGAGCTCCAGCATTCATTGCCTGATTTTATGCAATCCCGTGGCGGTGTGGCGCTTAAACCGGGCGATGGTATTATTCACTCGTGGCTTAATCGCATGTTGCTACCCGATACAGTAGGCACAGGTGGTGACTCACACACACGATTCCCAATTGGTATTAGCTTTCCTGCTGGATCTGGTTTGGTAGCTTTTGGCGCTTCAATCGGTGTTTTACCACTTGACATGCCAGAATCAGTATTGGTCAAATTTAGTGGCGCCATGCAAGAGGGCATAACACTACGCGACCTGGTGAATGCTATTCCATACGTCGCCATTCAGCAAGGGTTATTGACCGTTGAAAAATCCAACAAGAAAAATATCTTTTCGGGTCGTATCTTAGAAATCGAAGGCTTGGGAGATCTTAAGATAGAACAAGCCTTTGAGCTTACTGATGCCTCTGCTGAACGCTCAGCTAACGGCTGCACAATCAAGCTCAACAAAGAGCCAGTGTCGGAATACTTACAATCTAACATTGCCCTACTATCATCGATGATAGAGATGGGCTACGAAGATAAGAAGACCATCGCTCGTCGTATTCAAGCCATGCAAAAATGGTTAGACGCGCCTGAACTTTTAAAGGCGGATGATAATTGTGAATACGCTGCGGTAATCGAGATAAACCTTGATGAAATCAAGGAGCCTATTCTAGCTTGTCCTAATGATCCAGATGATGTTAAGCTACTTTCAGATGTTGCCAATACTGCTATTGATGAAGTATTTATTGGCTCATGCATGACTAATATCGGCCACTTTAGAGCGACTGCCCAGTTATTAAAAGACCAATCAAAATTACCAACTGAGCTTTGGGTTGCGCCACCTACTCGTATGGATGAGGCGCAACTTAGGAAAGAAGGCATCTACAAGGTTTTTGATGCAATTACTAAGCATACTGAGATACCAGGTTGCTCGCTTTGTATGGGCAATCAGGCTCGTGTTAATAATAATGCCACCGTAGTCTCAACCTCAACACGCAATTTTCCAAATCGCCTAGGCGATGGTGCGAACGTTTACTTATCTTCTGCCGAAGTAGCAGCCATTTCAGCAAAATTAGGCCACATTCCTACCGTTGATGAATACTTAAATGCGATGCGAGCAATCAAACCAATATCGACTGATATTTACCAATACCTTAACTTTGATCGGATATCAGAATACCGAGAAGCGATTGGACACATTGCGCTTGATACTATTCTTGAAGAGTAATATTTACTAGCGGACAATAAAAAGCCGCTTATTTCAGATAGCGGCTTTTTATTGGAATTTTTTAAAGAAACTTATTTAATTTTTGTTTCTTTGTACATCACATGTTTTCTAACAACAGGGTCAAACTTTTTAACTTCCACCTTTTCTGGGTGAAGGCGTTTGTTTTTAGTTGTTGTATAAAAATGACCCGTTTTGGCTGATGATACTAATTTAATCTTTTCTCTCATACTTTACTCCTAAACCTTTTCGCCACGTGCACGGATTTCTGCTAATACGGTATCAATGCCTTTCTTATCGACAATACGCAAACCCTTTGCAGTTAACTTTAATTTTACAAAACGATTTTCACTCTCCACCCAAAAACGGTGCGTGTGAAGATTTGGATAAAAACGACGACGCGTTCTGTTGTTCGCGTGTGATACATTATTACCACTAATCGGGCGCTTACCGGTGACTTGACATATCTTTGCCATAACTAACTTACCAAAAATCTAAAAGAAAGGAATTATACTTAAAAAATACAAGTTTTCAAAGCTAAATTATATAAATATCCTATTTACTATTGGGCCAACAAACGGTATTATAACCACCCATTGGAGGGATGGCAGAGCGGCTGAATGCACTGGTCTTGAAAACCAGCAAGGGTTAATACCCTTCCAGGGTTCAAATCCCTGTCCCTCCACCATCTTCTAGTTCTACCACATCCTATAATGACTTAATAGCGCTTTATCAAAGCCCATATTAAGGCATTTTCATAAATGTTTGTCCTATAAAGTATTTTAAGAACTTTAGCATCCCGCTCAAAAGCAGGTAGAAAAACAGGCAGATTTTAAAACTAAAAATCAATTTGACTGAAACGCTGAAAACGGTAGTATTCATGGTTTTACGAGCATTTGGTTATATAAAATTCTCCTAATTCCTACTCATGTTGAGTAGTAATAATTGTATTAGCAATATAGGAGAAATACACAATGGCATATAAAACATTGAATTTAACATCAACAACTGTTAAAGGCTTAAAGCCAGAAGGAAAAATGTATCGCATAAAAGATTCTCGCACCAGAGGACTCCATATAGAAGTAGCAACTAGTGGAAGTAAATTCTGGCGATACAAGTATACGTTTCACACGCAGAAAAAAACAATGACACTTGGTAAATACCCAAATGTAAGCCTAGCACAGGCAAGGGCAGATGCATATAATCATTTAAACGTGTTGTACAATGGCACCGACCCAAAACAAAAATCAATACAAGTGAGTCAATCAAAAACAACTTTTGAAGAAGCATTCAAAGAATGGCACAAACATAAAAGTAACCTTAGCGGAGATAGTAGATGGAGCAATCATTACTCTGTTAGTGTTTTGCAAAGAGCAAAAAAACACTTGTTCCCTAAAATTGGAAAACTGCCAGTTGTTTCTATCGATGTAAGAGATTTGTCTTTAGTATTTAACTCAATAGAAGACAAGGGGAAATTGGATACCTTGCATAAATTATCGAGTTATGTAAATCGTACTTTTAAACGTTGTATTAAAAAACACATTATTAATACAAACCCTATGAGAAATCTCGACACCAGTGAGTACGATAGAAATAAGGTTAAAAATTATGCAACCATCACCTCACCAAAAGAGGTTGGGAAATTATTAAGAACTATAGAAAATAAATGCAATGGCGGGTGGCAAGTAAAAAAGGCCCTAGAACTTGCACCTTTATTACTATTAAGACCTGGAACACTTGTTTGGTTGGAGCGTAATGAAATTAATTTTGAAGAAAGAAAGATATACATTCCAGGCCATAAAATGAAGACTGGTAAAGAGCACATTGTTCCGATGAGCAGTCAAGCAATGGAAATTTTTGCAGAACTTATATGCATTGATACTGGTAGTGATTTTATATTCCCAAGTCCAAATAAAAATAAAAAATATATTAATCCAAACTCACTGTTGCAATCAATGCGTCGAGTAGGCATTACCAAAGAGCGTTTTGTAACTCATGGGTTTCGTGCAATGGCCAGTACAATACTCAACGAACATGGGCACAGAAGCGATGCAATTGAACTTCAGTTGGCGCACGTTGAGCGAAACAGAGTAAAAAAATCCTATAATCATGCCGAACTACTCAATGAACGTGCAGAAATAATGCAATGGTACTCTGACTATATTCTAGAATTAAAGAGCAATGCAACAGGATATATTTGCTAGCGTCATCTCAACTACAAGATATCAATGCATAGCCGAAATCATTAAAAAGGCAAAATGCCTTTAACTGAAATGCTGATTTAGGCTGTTTTGCCTGTTGTTATAACACTATCAAACTAATAAAATATACGGTAATGCAAAAGCAGAAACCAGTAATTTATATTTAATAAAGGAACAGTAAAATGCAAAAGAAAGAAAATAAAAAACGTCCAGTTTATATAAGATTTAAAAAATTGATGGAAATAACCACGATGGGAAAAACAACGATTCATAGTCATATGAAAAATGATAAAAAATTTCCTAAAGTGCACAAACTATCAGAAAGGATAAGACTATGGAATGAGGACGCTGTTTATAAATATATAGAAAATAGCGCATTAGAGGAAGATGACAACACTAAGCACTAGTAAATCTTAAGTTATTCATTAAAACGCAAACATAATGTTTGCGTTTTTTTATTTCTAAAGCGGGTAATCCTCAGGATGCCCGTATCGCATCCAATCGTACTCTTTGGTGACGTGGTAAAAAGCACCTGTATCAGAATCAATTATGAACTCCTGAACGTTCGCATAAGAGCCTGAGACGTTACCACTCGACATAATGAATACAAGTTCACCTTTTTTCTTGACAACTGATTGAACGTTCTCCATAGATAACTCTAGCACCTCATTGTTCGACTGAACAGTGCCATCGAAGATTTTGTACTCAGGGTTTGACACGTGTGAAACAAATGCTTTACATAAGATGTCATTATTACAATCAATACCAAACATGTGTACATCGCCTTTGAATACTTGCACTTTACTTTCATTAAAGATTTTAATGTCTATGTTATCGTAATGAATAACGTGAGGCTCTTTAGCAAAAGCACTAAATGTTAAGAATAGACAGATTATGAGTAGTTTTTTCATAAAATATTCAGGTGCCCTTAGTCAAACAAATCTCTTTGTATTTTAAACTTATTAATAGTCTTCATTATTTCTCGAGATTTTGATTTGAGTAGCATTTTAGATTTTCTGTACCTACTTGTATCCATCCATTCGGTGTTCATTATCATATCTTGCTGTATGCACTTGCAAGAAGAGTTTTCGAAGTCATTTGATGTCTTATACGTGTCCATAGGCTTTGTTTTAAAGAAGTTGACTATCATACTTTGTCTAACCCAACTAAGCAAGATAGGTGAATTAATTCTTAAGATATGGTTTTAACAAATCCTCTCTCTTTAGTAGAGTTTCAATCATAAGTTTACTCATCAAGGTGTTTATTTCAGTAACAGCGTTATTGTAATCATCGATATTAAAATTCTCAACCTGTCCTTTTATAAAAGATATCGTATCATTATGCATAGATTTATTTAGAGCGCTTGTTTGGAAGTTTTGCAGCACCCTAAGGTCTAATTGGGTATCCCACCCATCATGCGAATCACTTTCTTTAAACATAGTAATGTTATCTCTGGTTTGCGCCTCGACAAGCATATACGCCCAAAACTTACTGTTATTCTTTGCTGGAGAGTCGTATTCTTCGGCAAATTCTTTTATAGGTACATACACTTCTTGCATGTACTCACCTAAAGAAATATATTTAGCATTAAAAAGTGGGGTGTCAAGCATCTTGCTCATACCTTCTGCTAAAACTTTTTTAAATTCGTTACTCATAATTTATTTATACAGTTTAATAGTAAATTTAGTATACAGAATCACTATGTATTTAATGCTGGTTTCTAGTATTTTCTGATGAAAATAGTGTCAATCAAACGTTTAATTACATAACGTCATACATACTCTTTCATTGACTGGAAAAGGGTTTGACAGTCTAGATTTGTATGGTGAATACAAATATATTTAATAAAGTATACAAATATATACAGTTATGGTATGATGCCCACATCTTAACAATAAAAGCAGTAAAAAATGGGATTTGTAGAAAAAATGGGGCCACATAGCGCTGATAAGAAAAAAGTAGTTAGTGCTAGAGTATCAGGGGCAGTAGTAGAGGCATTGAGTGACGCTGAAAACGATGTAAAAGCGCTTGGTTATAAATTTAGTATATCAAATATTATTGATAAGGCATTAAATGACACCTTAGAAGAACTAAAAGAAATAACTGGCATTGACTACTATAAATTCATTACTTGGACGAATCATATGAAGGCAACTGAGTCATTGCACTCATCAACCCAATATAATTTTGACCAAGAAAATGAAATTTTTAAGGATTTAGTTATTGCCACTAATGGTTTAGATGGTCAGTCAGATTTTGATATCAAACTTAAAGAGTACCAAGATGATATAGTTTTATATTGGAATAACGATTTAAAGAAGCACGGCAGTAACACTGTGGTCAATAAAGACTCTCTTAAGGTTGAATACCAGCCAAACCCTTACACCTCAACAGGCTATACAGTCAAAACCCTGTCAATATTACTTAAAAAAACCCCAGATGAGGTGGTTAATATTTTAAATAATGCCGGAGTCACAGGGAAGGATGCTGATTCACATATATCTACTGATGATAGGCAAAAATTAATGAGTAGTTTGTCTGGGAACTTTAGCGATGACATTAATATTAAACTTAAATAAGGAGATACCAATGTACAAAACAAAACATTCCAAAATAAGACAGCAACAACGTGGAATTACAGATGAAACTGTAGACTTGCTATTTCAATATGGAAAGAAAACATATAAAAATGATGGCACTGCAATCTTGTGCTTTCCAAGAAAGGTTAAACCTAAGATTGAACAAGAGCACAAAAGTATTAAAAACTTAATAAATGCCTATGCGGTAATTCAAATTAAACAGAATCGAGTTCTTACAATAGGACACCGATACAAAAAATCATTAATGAACTAACTTAATAGGTAAAAAAATATGAAATCAAGAATACAAAACAATGGTCATGCAAATTTGGACTCTTTCCCATTTAGATATGGCTTTACTTACAGAGAGACAATAAGCATTGAACTAATCAACGTTAGAAATAAAAGTACTGTAGTTGACAATAGATACCATATTGATGCTAATTTTATAAACCCAAACACTAATAAAGTTGAGCAAGGTCATTTTGTAATTGTCGATGATAAGCAAAACACTATTGTTACGGTCTGGGGGTTTGGCCAAGATAACAAAACTGAAACTCGACTATCAGAAACGCTAAGGTCGGCCAGAGTTCGTGAAAAAATTACCACTAGTGACATGATAGCAATGCATAGTCTTAAAATTCGAACGCTGGACGAGTTCATCGACTACCTTACAAAAAAATTAAGCACTAAAGATGTTGAGGCAATTACCGAAGAGGCAAACGAGCGAATTAAAAAATTAAGTAATGCATTGAATAAACTTAGTGAAGAAAAACAGAAGTTGCAATCTAGCATGAAACAACAAGAAGATGAAATAAATGAACTTGACAGGGAAAAACAAGCGCTTCAATCTGATAAAGAAAAACAAGATATTGAAACTAAGGCACTGTTAAAGCAAATTGAAGAACTTGAGTCTGTCAGTGTCAATGCCTATGACAGTCGAGGCAATGGTGGAACGTGGAATCCAGGCATTTACACTGTATCTAGTGTTCGTTGGGGCAATAAAGGCCGAAACAATCAAAGAGCAGTACTAATGAAACTCAAGGATGAAAATAACTTTGAATTTGAAGTTGCTAACAATTGGGCAAGTGGTTTAGATGATAGATATAGACAGGTGGAAATGCTTATAGGTCAGAAAATTAAATACTCAACGTGGGGTAATTTTTCTCGAGATTGGTTTATGAATATTAGTACGGACGTTTAATCACATAACGGAGTAAAAAAATGGGTATAAGCAGAATGCAAGCATCAAGACAAGGTAAGTCTACATCTGAGATAAAAGGTAAAAAATTAATCCAAGGCAGACAGATGCGTAGAAAAGTTGCTAGACTTGAAGCAAAGGGATATAAAGTCACTGTTAACGACAATGATGGCAAGCCAAACTTTCATGGAAAACTAGGAAAATAATATATTATGGAATATTATGTATCAATTTACATACCACTAGCGTTGTTATTGGCTGTGTTGCTACCACTATCAGGGGTTGTAGCCTGTTGGGTTTTCAGAAAAATGCGTGACAAGAAACATGAATTAAACCACTTATGAGATTAATAGCAATATTTTTACTAATAAGTTTTGCTGGTGCAATTAATGCGGACTTTGATGATGCATACGGGTATTTAAAGCAAAAAGAATACATAAAAGCACTTAAAGAATTCAAACCATTGGCAGAGCAAGGTCATGTTCCATCTCAGATGAACCTAGGTTGGATGCATCATAAGGGATTGGGAGTTGGGCAAAATTATAAAACCGCCATCAAATGGTATGAAATGGCTGCAAATCAAGACAATGAAGATGCACAACATACACTTGGCAACTTATACAGAAATGGAGAAGGTAAAAAAGATGCTGTTACTAAAGACCTGAATAAAGCAATGTACTATTATAAAAAAGCATCTGATAATGGATTTCCATATTCAACTTTTACTATCGGTCTTATGTATGAAAAAGGTGAAGGCGTAGATAAAAGTGTTAAAAATGCCACTAAGTGGTTCAAAAAAACTTATGAGCATGGCAGTATTCAAAAGAAAGTGCTCGGACTTTGGGACTCATTTAGAATTTCTTTTTTACTAGATAACTATAAGGATATTCATTACAAATATCGTTTATTGGCAAACAAGTCACTTGATTTAAAGGGATAGAATGATTAAATACGTATTACTACTTTTTATACTCACTCTAAACGTCGCACAAGCGAATGTACAAGCAACCTATCGCAACGGTTTACTAATAAATCCAAGCACTAACCAACCCTACACAGGCAACCTAGAGACCATTAATAATGATTGGGGTAAAGACTCTATTGAATTCTCTCAAGAGTACGTAAATGGTGCCATGCATGGTGCCGATAAGGTCTTTTACAAATCAGGCAAGTTGAAAACTATTGGTTATTTTGAAAATGGATTGTTAGAAGGCACAACAAAAATCTACTTTGAAGATGGTTCATTAATGGGTAGTGTAGACTTTAAAAAGCATCAGAAGCACGGTCGAGGTGTTAGATTTTATCCCAATGGCGTTAAACAATTAGAACGTTTTTTTGTAAACAATAAATTACAAGGCACTGCTAGAACTTGGTACGACACTGGCAGCCTGATGATTACAGAAGAATACAAAGATGGACTGCTTCACGGCTACTCAAAAACTTATTATGAAGATGGTGGTATATTTGAAGAAGTTAAGTTTGAATATGGTACACCTAAGTTTATGCGTGTGTATCGAGAAGATGGTACACTGGCTGATGAGAAAGGGTTTTTTGATAAGGAAGTTATTAAGAGGATTGTAGGATGATTAAGAAAATACCGTTATTATTAATATCACTGCTTATGGTCGGTTGCAGTACACCAGGAAACATCAAACAACTAAGTGGGTTTGATACTAATAAGAGTAGTCAGTCTGTAGATGGGGTTTTAGACAGTCGTGATTATGGCTTTATGAGTGATGAAGGCGACCACTTCAAAGAACTGGTTGAACAAGGTAAGTTCTTAAGTGCGTCTAAACTATTCAACAAGTACGAAGACAGTTACTTTACAGAAACATCAGCATTTGGTGGTGAGACAAGAACCGTTAAATATGAGAATGAAATCAATAAAGTTGCAAAGTACTTATTAGATGCTAATCAAGGTGAATTTTCTAATGTTATTTCTAAAGTCGATGCTGCTATTGAACTGATTCGCTCTTCAAATGATTCGCTTGCTAGTAAGTGGGTTGCATTCTCAGACATAATCCAATCTGTTGAAAAAAGCAAGGAATACTACGCTAATCATAGGATATTTGCTTACGAGCAAGTAAGCAAAATGAATGACCGTTGGAATCTATCAAGCCCAATTAACGCCCTTAACCTACAAAGTAGTGAGTTTAATTCAGCCCTTGAAGATGTCGCATCACGAGAATTTGACAGATACGACTTTAGTAATGACAAGGATTTTTTCAAAGAGTATCCGATAAAACTCAACAAAGCAAAAGTTGTGAGGGCATCAAGTAAAACAATCCTCAAATGGCTAAATTCATCCTCATTAGATGAAGCCATCGCTCTAATAGATAAGTACAAATTAAACAAGTCTAGTGGCGTTAGGAACAAACTTGCCGGTATTTTGTTAGATAAAGCGTCAAGAAAAACCTACGGAGATAAGCAACCGAAACTGATGGATGTTATGGCAACGCTAAAACAGATTGAGGACTTAGGTGTAAATATTAGTGATGCTGAAATTCCTATTAGATACAAGGCTTCTTTTTTTCAGTTTGGCAGTACTGCTGATTTTGATAGTGTTAATGGCATCTCTAAAAACAACGAACCATACTTGATTGTCATAGATAAAAGAAGAGTTGGCATTAGTAGGGGGGATGAAAAACTAGAAAAGGTTTATTCCAAATATGTATCTGGAGTTGATATGGTAAGCAATCCAAACTATGAATGGGCTAAATCTAGTTATGATAATGCTGTACTGCAGTACAATGGTGCAGTTAATAAATACAAACAGGCAGTGCGTGAAGAAAAACAATACGAGGAAGACTTAAGGAGGCAAAACTCAGGATATAAATGTGATACAGATTTTAGTGGTTCGTATATGAATAGAAGCGCCACAACTAACTGTAAATACGGGGTTGATGCATGGGGTCAAATGGCTATATCGGCTGGAACTTCTTTTAGTGGCATAGCACCTGCAATTGCAAAACAAAACATTCCACAATTTAAAAGCGCAGTTGATAGTGCAAGATATAGGCTTGAAGACATTCCTAGAGAAATTAAGAAATTTAGTCATACTGAGTACGCTTTTACTACGAAGACATACGACACTGTTAAAACTTATGAGTATGTGATTCATTTAGTCAATAAGGTTGAACAAGATTACCTTGTAGTGAAAATGCCGCTAGCAATAGAGCGAAGTTTTGTAATAGCAAATGACCTCAATCTAAAAGACGCTAATCACAAACCTCTTGATTTTCAAACTATAGACGATATGAAGATTTTTGCTTCAGACCCAAATGATGATATCTCAATTAGTGAATTGATGAATAAACTTCCTGTCGAATATTCATTAAAGAAATATTCAAATTTAGCAAACCTGTTGTCAAAAGTTAAGTCATCATACAAAGAGGCTGATGCCAATTTGATCAATCAAATACTTCCTAATTACAATACTGGTCAAGTCGTCCAAGAGAAACGCACGGATTCTGATTACATTAAGGACCTTGGTAGGATTAAAAAGTTATTAGATAGTGGCACTATCAATCAAGACGATTACGAAACATTAAAGCAAAAGATAATTAATAAGTTATGATTAAACTACTGCTACTGATATTGATTTTTACACAAAGCATTTCTTATGCTGGCAGTTCAATGTCTGATTTATTCAATAAATACCCTAATATGTCAGTCGAGAACCAGTCAGATATTCAAAACACTAGTGGCAATCGAGAGGTAATACCCGCGATTGATGCCGATACTAAATCTAATGTTAGTGATAAACCAATATTTAAGTTGTTAGATATAAAGGGTAATACCTTTACTGATAAGAATACTGATGGCAAATATCTAGTTATAAATTTCTGGGCAACTTGGTGCAAGCCTTGTTTACAAGAGATTCCTATCCTTGTAGGGTTTTATAACAAACACTCTGATAAAGTACTTGTATTAGGAATGAGTTATGAAAAATCCAACCGTATAGATGTCGAGGGATTTACCAGTAGGTTAAATGTTAATTATCCAATTATTCTTTTTTCAGAAGTGAACGCACCTTACTTTAGTAAATTTACAGAAATAAAAGGAATGCCAACCACAGTTATCTACAATCCAAAAGGTAAGTTGGTAGGTGCATATCTGGGTCAGGTCAACAAAGATATACTTACAAGAGAGGCATTATGATTTGGCGTAAGCAAATAAACTCAGTATCGGTTTATTTTCTAATTAGTTTATTTGGCTCAGTTGAAGCAAATATGTCTGATTTGTTTAATAAGTACTCTAGTATCGAGCCATCCACAGAAGTTACTGGACAAGTAAATAAAAATCTAGATACTCCTAATATTCCCCCCTCAAGAATGTCCTCAGGTATTCATATTAAAGTTCCTAAGTATGTTGAGAACCCTGATGTTGTCCCTATAACCGTAGATTTTGATGACTCAATAAAAGATGGTGATGTATTGAAGATGTATGACCCAAAAGGTATTATGATATTTAAACTAGAACCATCTTTAGGTGCAACTATTACCAGTATATCACTGAGATTTCGTTTAATGGGTGGTGGGAATTGTAAGTTTGTAATAGAAAGAGGAAGTAGGTACTCTGAATATAAGTATGTTGACCAGATAAGTAGTGATGATTACGCATCAATCCCAAATATGTCGTCTGGAGATAGTGATATTGATACTTATAAAGAAAAAGATGGAGGAAACTCAATAAAAATGTTATTTCGTAACATTATGGCAAGGGAAGAATATATATCCTATATAGTTGTTGAAAGTGATAGTGGGTTATCCAAGTTAACTACGACACCATTATTGACAAAACATCCATACTTTAAGTTAACGGGCAATATTCCTAATCCAAAAGTTAAAAATATAGAATTATCAAGTGAGAGATATAATAAGTATTAAATTTTTGAAATCGGGTGATACTGATGGCAGGTAAGCAGTCAGTATTAAACTCAATTATTACAAACAAACCAATAAACTGTTCCCCATCGGAACACTTTATCAACTCAATAATCAATCCTATCTGAGGTGCATGTAGACGTTATCTTAGATAGTGTATCTTCAATCAAACCCTACCTTATTAACAGATGTGCCAAGGAGCAATCGTATGAATATCGATTGGCACACAACGATTTACCGAAATAACTTATGAATAAAATAAACGCACCATATAAAAAACTAAAGGAAATTATCATTGGCAAGCACAACGGTAGAATGGAGTTCAGAGACTTTGACAAAAAATGGTTCATTGAACTAAATGGAAAAAGAACAGTAATTGAGTCTATTGGCAGTTGTTTCTTTAAAGAGATTGACACCCTGTATAAGCCCAAGAATCCGTTTCCATCACACTCTGACCAATTTACCAATGAACTTATTGATGATGTTGAAGATGAGATTATAAAAAGGTTTAGTAGAAACAATACATGAAAGATAGAGATTGGACATCACAATATTACGATACTGCAGAGTTCTATTATTGGGAGCCACAGCACTTAGGGAAAATCAAGAACCCTAAGAGCAGATACAACAATCAACAAGATGTACTAGACCATATACAAAATATGGAAGTTTCATTGAATCACATGTTCAATGTATTTTTTAGAATAGTTCCATCTCAATTTATTAATACACTGCTCAATGAAACGTGCAATATTGATACCAGTTCTGTGATTCGTGCTGATGTACAAGATAATTTCTATATGCAAGGAAGATACGATGTGCTGAAGTTTAGCAAGTTAGTTCAACCTGATTTGCTCTTTACATCTGAAATCACCAACTTTAGTATTGAGATGAAAATTGGCGCCAAATCCTCACTTGAGCAGGTGTACAAATATGCTCTACTTCATTGGTTAGAAGAAAAACACACAGGAATAAAGAAAGAGTCGGTGTTGTTGTACATGGGGGTCAAGGAAGATTTTTCTAGTTTATGGTCTGAGCAGTACCCAAACCCAAATGAAGTTATTCAGGCAGCAATTGAACTTGATATTGATAACTTAAAAATCAGAGCATCAAAAACTGAATCAATACAAATTAATTGGAGCGAGGTTAAAGATATCTTAAAAAGAACTACTATTAGTTATTGTAGTTATCCAACATTCTGCACCATGCTGAATGTGCAGAGCCAAAGAATGCAAAGCGAGGCAAGTAGTCTCGAGTGCAAAGAAATGACAAGAAATTTATTTGATGGTATGTGGTCTGAGTTATCTAGGAGAGGTCTGAGTGAAAGTTAGTAACGTCATGCCTTCACATCAAGCATTCTCAGATGTAGTTAAAAATTGCCCAATTAGTAGAAAGGAAATAAAAAAACTTGCTAACAGGCATATTAAGAATAAATTTCCATACACACTAGACTTTATTAAAAGTCTATCGTACAAAGGCCACAACTACTGGTTTTACAACTATCTTATGGAAGGTCATAAAAAGGACGGTAGTTATGTTGCTATCAGGCAGCAGATTTATGTAGTGCAAACGCCTGATGGTAAATCTCACTATGAATGGTCAAGCATTCCATACAATGCTATCATTAACCCTGAAGATGTTGCCATAAAAGACGAGAGTGATAGAGTAGAAAAATCATACATAATGAATCCACTTCAAGCAGTAAAAACCACCAAGAAAACAGGCAAAGAGCCATTTGTATTTAATGGAAATGAATTACCACTCAATGTACTTTCATTTTGGCAATGGTCTAGTTCTGAGTTACTAGGGAATGCGCTTAGGGGCGTACTTGCAGAGTTTATCGTTGCATCAACAATAGATGTACTAGAACAACCAAGGGAAGAGTGGGATGCGTATGATTTAATAACAAAGTCAGGACTCAAGATTGAAATTAAATCATCTGCGTACCTGCAAAGTTGGAATCAAACAGAATTATCGAAAATCATATTCGGCATACAGCCAACAGTTCTTTGGGATGAGAACAATAAACGCAGTGAAGAGGCAAAAAGACAAGCAGACGTGTACGTGTTCTGCGTACTTGCACACAAAGATAAAAGCACTGTCAACCCACTAGACTTATCCCAATGGGAATTTTATGTACTAGACACTAAAGTGCTGAATGACAAAGTTCCAAAGCAGAAAACAATAACATTATCAAGTTTGCTTAAATTGAATCCAAGTCAGATAAAATACAATGGATTAACAAGCGAAATTAACAAGAGGCAATAACATGAAGAAAATTATTATATTAGCACTAGCATTATCGGCAACCTTTGCCAACGCACAAACATTGACACAAGCAGTTAATAAATTCAGTGGTACAGAAATCACGTCATCAGGTGAAATTGGAATTGGCGTTATGTCTGAAACTGATTTAAGTTTTAAATCAGCAGATGGTACGTTTGATGTTTTATTGGATGCAGGCAGACAAGCGCGTAAATCACTAGCAGGTTGTAAATTCACTATATTCTCAGGTGCCAACTGTAAAGCCGATATAAAGGCAGAGATTAAGGTCAAAGGTAACAGTGTTAAACTAATTGTTTATGAAATCAATAACTTAATGAGAATCAATAAGCAGCCTTATTGATATGGAGTCACTAACATTTGGATTGCTCGGATTAGGTGTATATGCATTGTGGGCTTTTGGTAATTCTAGACACAAGCATAAAGCATCTACAGAAGAAAAATTCGATGCAAAGATTCAAAGTTTTGGATGGAATGAGCCAAACAGGAAAACTGAAGTAGTTATTAATAAACAAGTTGATAAATCAAAACTATTACTCGAGAACAAGAGTCTATTAAATTTCCTTGATAAGCACTTTGACCTATTTAAAATTGACCCTGAATTATATATACTTAATTTAGAGCAAGTAAAATACGAACGGCAAGTGTCAATAAATAGACGGCTAAGGGGTATGCTAGAACGTAAAGGTTTGTACTACTTTGAGATTGACTCACTCATAATTAATGGCAGTGATGCAATAAGACTAATGATGGCCGATAGAATTAGATAAAAGAGGAATGGATAATGATTAAAAACACAATACAAAAAACTGTTGCTACATTTTTAGCGTTACTCTCATTTACTGCATTTAGTGATTTTTCTATTGACCTATCTAGAAGTGACATGAAGAATATATCTGACGATATACAAGTACAAGACCTTCTTGTTGGTGACTCTGCCTTAATATCTACTGGAAGGGCTCTTTGCAGGGTTAAAAATAAACTATTTGTCATTCCAAGCAAAGTAATTAGAACTGAAGTATCAGAATACTCAGGCTCATTTAAAATCAAAATTCTTCCTGGAAGGAAAATATCCTTAACATTGGAGCCGTCATCAAATGATATAGAAGATGGAAAAGTAACTAAGTTCTACAAGAGAACTGCAGAAAGAATCTACAATGCAATCAAATGCAGTATTGCTAAAGAGTTGGTTAATGATTCAGATGAGCCATTTGAAATAATAAGCATTGAAGATGCTAAGACTTTAAGCGACTTTGCAAATAAGTTTTCATTAATAAAACCATCAAAAAAATTACTCTTATTAAAAGAAATTCAAAATGAGTTAAGCGTTGTTTATTTAAACCAAATTGCATCAAGAGTAAAAGAGAAATGGCGATATAACGGCGCTAAAGACAATTGGGGTTGTGATGTGCATATCCTGCAAGATGTGAATGGCAAGGTACAAAGTGTCAATCTTCAATCTTGCAATATCGATGATAGTACCAAAATTAAGTCATTTAAAAATTCTATTGAACGTGCGGTGCACAAAGCATCTCCATTACCAACTGCACCAGATGCAAGTGTATTCGATAAAGAGATATTGTTTCATTTTAGGGTTAATTAAATCTATGGAGATTTTATGAATTTCATTAAAGTTGTTTTTCTTTTATTTGCTTTCACTTCCAGTGTTTATGCTGATTGTTATGATGGAAACGATATTAATGATTGCGTGGTCAAAGCAGAACAAGGGCATGCATATTCACAATACCTGCTTGGGTATAGTTATTATCTAGGTAGAGACGTTCCACAGAGTTATAAAAAGGCAGTATTTTGGTATAAAAAAGCAGCGGCACAAGGAAATCCAAATGCACAAAATAACTTAGGGTTGCTATATGATGGCGGTCTAGGTATTACACAAAATCATACTGAATCAGCAAAGTGGTTTAGACGTGCTGCAGAGCAAGGATTTAGTCAATCACAACACAACTTGGGTGCTGCATATTACGCAGGCGAAGGTGTGGGAAAAAGCCGTAGTGAAGCAATCAAATGGTTCAGACGTGCATCTCAACAAGGAAATGAACAATCTAAACAAATTTTAGATGCATTGCTTAAGTGATAGAATAGAAGTGACTTTGGTTAATACAAGGAAGTGATTTATGGGTTTCTTCTCAAGACTGTTCTACACACCCCCTGCTCGGGAAGAATGGGGCTCTATTGCACTTAATATTGCACAGAGTATAGAAAAATCATCTGAAGAATGGCTTGATGCTGTCGTTCAGAAGTTTGAAAATGGTTCAACGGATGTACTAAACACTGCTTTTGATGGAGATGCTGAACTTGCAATAAAAGCATATCAATTATTTCTTGCATCTTCATTCATTGCTGAAAACCAATACATACCACCAGAAGATGGAAAAGATTTTGCCGATGTGCTTTTTGCTAGTACATGTGGAACCAGATTATCAGACGTATTAGAATTCTTTGGACGTTATGTTGAAGTTGCCGATGAAGGTTCGGCACAACTAACAAGATTCACTAATGACATTGCTAAATATATAACCGGTGCAGAAGCGCCCTTACAAGAAATGTTACTCATAGTACCATCAACAATTCATTTGGCTTGGCTGAATAAATTAATAGTTGCAACACACTTTAAAGACGAAAGTACGGCTAGTAAGGTTAGAGAGCGTTTAGATGAATTAGCAGTCTAATGATAATGCAAGAATTGAAAGTTCCGCCATTTGGAGGTAGAGTTACTGATATTGACTCTGAGAACTTTTTCTGCAAGGTTATAACTGCGAAAGAAGGTTTATTTCAAGGAATGACAAACCAGAATAATGAGCCATGTGCTAAATTGCATTACATAGAACGTCTTAGTAAAAGTTATAGGCAAAGACTACATACAACGATTTCACAAATAATCGACACTTCAGGCGATGATGGAATGTCATTAGGATGTGCTATTGAAGAAGCAATTAGAGTATTAAAGAAAAAAGATTTTTTAGAATTTGATGTTAATTTATTAGGTTGTTTACGTTAAAAAAGTGCCGTAATAGGAACGAGTAATTAAAGGAGAAAAAACATGTTTGGATTTGGCGGGAAAACAGGCAAGGATATTAAATATTACGACAATGGACAAAAAGAAATCGAAATAAATCTTGTTAAAGGAAAAAGAAGTGGATTAATGGCTGGTTGGCACGAGAATGGTCAGAAATCTATAGAAGGAGCGTGGTTAAACGATGAAACACAAATGGGAACTTGGACTACGTGGCATGAAAATGGAAACAAAAGCGGTCACGTGGAGTTTGATATTTTCGGTCATCAGGTTGGAGAATCAATTTCGTGGCACGAAAATGGACAGATGAAAGCGCAGTGTGCCATAAATGATGATGGCGTTTCTGAAGGGCTTTATACTGAGTGGCATAGCAATGGTCAAAAGTCAGAAGAAGGGAGCCTTGTATCTGGTTTAAAAGATGGAAAATTTACTAGATGGGATGAAAGTGGAGAAGTTGTTGCAATCGATGAATATAAAAATGGTGACTTGGTTTAAGTTATGTATATAGACCCTGCAATAGCAATACAAAATTTGATAGTTGTATTTGTTGTTGGGTTTATCTTGTATCAGTTTTTTAAGTAGTAATTTATTACAAACATGCATGTAGCAACCTGTATGAAATTTTCTAAATTAAATTTTCTATTTCTATTTCTATTGCTTCATATAGATACTGTCGGAGCACAATCAGAACTTAAAATAATCACAAACTCGCCACTAACTCATACAATACCAAACAACAACTGCAGTACTGATATATGTAGTGGGTTATTAAATCTTATAAACAACTCTAAGCGAACCATTGATTTTGCAATTTATGGTCTAAGAGGTCAAGATGAAATTCTTAACGCCCTGATTAAAGCCAAAAATAGAGGTGTTAAAATACGTGGTGTAATTGATAAAGATACATCTGGAGATAGTTATTACTCAGACACATACCTAATAGAAAAGAACTTTAAAAACATCAAATCTGATTACAACCAAGACGTTAAAACATCACGTTTTTTATCTAAGAATAAGAAGTACAAAGACAAGTGTATAAGGCCACAAGGACACAAAGGTCCATTGCAGTGCTTCGAGGGTAAAGGTTATGCTGCCAAAGACACCTTCTCATCTAAGGGCGATATAATGCATAACAAGTTCTTTATTATTGATAAGACACACGTGTGGACTGGTTCTGCCAATATAAGTGATACAGGCACTGGTGGATACAATGCAAATGTAGTTGCGGTTATCGAATCAGAATACATTGCTAGTAAGTACTTAATTGAATTCGAACAAATGTTTGTTGATGATAAATTTCATCGAGCAAAAAAGAAACTAAAAAAAGCAAAATTACATACTAATATTGATGGTCAAGACGTCAATGTGTACTTCTCACCACAGGGGTATGCAATGTACAGAGGTGTAATTCCACTTATAAGAAAAGCGAAGCAGTCTATTGATGTATCCATATTCTTCTTAACTCATAACAACGTGTCAAGAGAACTAGTGAAAGCAAAGCAAAGAGGGATTTCAGTACGTGTCATACTCGATGCAACTGCAGCATCGAATGAGTACAGTAAACATCAATACCTAAGAGACAATGGTATACAAGTAAAGGTTGAAAATTGGGGTGGAAAGATGCACATGAAATCAGCCATCATTGATAGTAAACATTTAATCATTGGCTCAATGAACTGGACAAAGGCAGGTGAGAGTAAGAATGATGAAAATACATTAATAATAAAGAATGCTGAAGATACATCTGCATATCAAAGATTCTATAACTTAATGTGGTCATCAATACCAGACAAGTGGCTAATAGAAGACCCGATGCCAGAATCCAAAGATTCGATTAACTCATGTTATGACAGTATTGACAATGATTTTGATGGTAGGATAGATTCAAAAGACTTAAGTTGTGTTAATTAAAGGCGGTAAACATGAACAGAAATGACTTGAATGAGAAAGACAGGGAGATGTACGACCATATGAAAGAACTTAATAGTACTCCTATCACACATAAAATTGGTTCGTTTGTTATTTGGGGTTTAATGATTTACTTTGTTATTTGGATTTTCAAATAACCTTAAAAAACTAAGTCAAGAAGTTCTACGGACAATAAACCATCCCCACGGAACACTTTATCAACTCATTAATCAATCCTATCTGAGGTGCATGTAGACGTTATCTTAGATAGTGTATCTTCAATCAAACCCTACCTTATTAACAATCTGATTATCAAGTACACATAATCAATAGTACAAACAGTGGATAACAACTTCTTGATTGTATTGAACTGATATTCATTTGAATGTCCAATGATATGTACTTGAAGTGCTTCTCTGTGTATTCAATAACATCTATGTACTTGAAGTGTTTGGTATTAACCTTGATTCGTTGATATTCAATTAATGTTCATTTAAGTGGTATCAATTACAATCAAGTGAAGTATCTTTATATTGTGAATGCTTTGGTTATCTTACTTGTTCTATCTAATTGATAATGATTCTCATCTAATTTACAATCAGACACTCTGAGGGTCTAGACATCGTATTTTTTTAAAAATTACAATACCTTTCAGAGTTTGTAGAGCACAATCAAAATATGAATACTAGAACGCCATAAAGGCCGAGGTCGCATAGGACGGAACTAATAATTCAAACACTCCACTACTAACGGGTCATTATTTTTACGTGTCTGCTTAGTTACGTATATAGCAGAACCACGTAAACTATTTATCTTTTCAAACCACTCATCGTTATCTAGCGTGGCAAATCCATGACCGTAGATTTTTTGCCATTTTTCTTTAAATATGTCTTTCAGGTTGCCCCTGTTTTTCTTAGGCAACACGCTTACTTTTATTAACATATGAAAATGCACACCAAGATTAGTGCTGTGCTTTTCAAGGAATGGGAATACCATTAATCGATTTTTCTTATTTTTAGCACCTTTGCCGTAGTACGCCTTGTCTACCATTTTTAATAATTTTATTAATTTGTGAATTGCATTCACTTCTTTAGTCAGTGGGTCTTCAAACGTTAAAGTTACCATCCATTCTGGTTCGTGTTTTATTATCGTATTTACATAACCAGACCAAAGTCTTTCACAGTGATATACAGTCCGATTTATTAAATATTCAAATTCATCTAAAAGTATTTCCCTATCAGTTTTTTTCCGTCTGAACGTTCTTTTAGTCAGCACGCTTCTTTTAGTTAATTCTTTTCTCCTAATTGGTTTTTTTCTTCTTACCAGTCGATTTATTTCTATCAGCCTTCTTCTTAGTGTATTTTTCTTGGGCGTTCCACTAATGTCGTCTAGCAGTTCAACGTATTTATCCTCTAAAGACGTTAACCTACCCTTGTTATTCAATGAATCGAACCAGCAGTGGTTTAATTGTTCTAGTGCTTCTGTTATCTTCATACTTGCTATTTATGAAACGTGCGAGACGTTCGTAATTAAACTTGCAAGTAGTTATGCTTGGTCAGAATGTATGTATAATTTTTTGGTGTTAGAGTTAACGATAAATACTTTTAGGAAAGACATGAAAATAGGAAAAAATAACCGAAAGTCGGTAGAGGAAGAGGTAGAAGACTTACGGCAAGTTAGTTTTTTATTTATAAATCAGATACTTATGGGTTTAGTTTAGACGACTGTCCCTCCACCATTACTGCTTAGAACAACTAAAATATAATGCCAAAAATTCGCTACACCATCTCAGGCATTACCAAAGACGGACAAAAATTCAGACCGAGCGATTGGACCGAGCGTTTAGTCTGTATTCAGCCTGAACAATTAAAGCGCTACAACGGGCACCTAAAGATTAAGAAGATTAATGGCATTAAATCCATCGTATTTGACGATCAGCTGGAGTATGCCTGCTCATTCACTTACGAACGCATCCTTTCTTTTGCCAAAACTAATCACTTAAACGTTACTCAAGAAATAATTGAAGACGATAAATAGCTCGTACTAATCAACATAAGGGCCGTGCTGATAGATCGGCTGATGATGCGGCAAACCGCAACAAAACATAAATTCACTGTCTGTCTTTGCTTGGATAGATAAATTCTGCTCTTCATCGGCTTTAATCAGTAACGATTCGGTTGAGCTAAGTGTCTCGCCCGCCAAAATAATATCACCTGATAACGCATAAATAACTGCATTAAGCCCTTGATTAATATAGATTTGGTATTGTTTATTTTGTTCGAGATTTACATGCTGATAAGTAATATTTGTATGCAATTCAATCGGCGATCCCTCGCCAACAATCGTCCGACAATAGCCACCTTCAAAAGTAGTGACGGGCAAATTTTTACTTAAAACCTGTTGATAACTGGGCTTGGTTGTTTTTAAATGCTTGGGCAAATTAATCCACAGCTGAATACCGACACTCTGATCTTCTGTTGCCGGTATTTCTGAATGCACTATGCCTGATCCTGCACAAAACACCTGAGCCCCACCTTTACTAACAAAGGCATCATTACCTAAATTGTCTTTATGGTGCATGCCACCGGTCAACATATAGGTAATCGCCTCAAAGCCACGATGAGGGTGGTCTGGAAAGCCGTGTCCAGCAGAAACATTAAAATGATCCCACAATACAAACGGATCAAAATTCATTCGTTGCGATATTGGAAATAGTCGATTAACAACCACACCATCGCCTTCGAGTGTTTCTTGCAGATAAGCTTTAGTCAACATATCCAAATTTTCTTGTAAATCGTGCATTATTCATACTACAATATTAGCATGATTATCGGCATTACACAAGAAATAAAAACTCATGAATATCGCGTTTCATTAACCCCTTTAGGGGCTAAGGCCTTGATTGACCTTGGTCACGAAGTCCTGATTCAATCCAATGCAGGTGCCGAGGTTGGTTTTTCTGATCAAGACTATCAAATGGCTGGTTCAAGTATTGTTAGCTCAGCTGAATCTGTATTTAGTCAAGCTGACATGATTGTTAAAGTCAAAGAGCCTCAGGCTAACGAATGCAAATTACTCAATAAAAATCAAATATTGTTCACTTATTTGCATCTAGCCGCTGACCCGCAACAAACTGATTTATTACTTAAATCTGCTGCCACTTGTATTGCTTACGAAACCATCACTGACGACAACGGACGCTTGCCACTATTGCAACCAATGAGCGAAATTGCCGGAAGAATGTCGATTCAATCTGGCGCACACCATTTAGAAAAAACTCAAGGCGGTTCTGGTGTGTTACTCAGTGGCGCAACTGGAGTAGAAAATGCAAAAGTACTAGTGTTAGGCGGTGGCGTGGTTGGCATGAATGCGGCCAAAGTAGCGCTTGGTATGGGATCACAAGTTACCATACTCAATCGATCACTCTCAAAACGACTGGTCAAATTTCAACAAAAATTCCCAGATAAATTATCAATTGATTTATCCAATCAAAGCAATATCGAACACCAACTAAAAACGGCTGATTTAGTTATTGGTGCAGCACTCGTTGCAGGCGCATCAGCGCCAAAATTGATCTCTAGAAATATGCTTAAACTCATAAAGAAAGGTTCAGTATTAGTCGATGTATCGATTGACCAAGGTGGTTGTTTTGAAACTTCAACGGTCACCACTCACGATAAACCCACGTATGTAGTGGATGGCATTATTCATTATTGCGTTGGAAATATGCCCGGTGCAGTTGCACAAACAGCTACTTTAGCGCTTACCAATGCCACGTTGCCTTACATTTTAAACATTGCCAATAAAGGTTACCAACAAGCCTTGCTTGATGATCAAAATCTAATGAATGGTTTAAATATACACCATAGCAAAGTTACTCATCAGGCCGTTGCTGATAGTTTGGGCCATCAGTATTATCCAGCCAAAAATTTACTGTAAAAATTAAACGCCGTATTGATCTCGGTAAGTTTCAATACGACTGATTAAACCCTTATCATTGCCTTGCTTTAAATAATCGATTAGGTGTGATAAGTTAATAATACTGAGCACGGTAATACTGAAATTTTGTTCCACTTCTTGAATGGCTGATTGTTCGCTTTTGCCCTTCTCTTGGCGATCCACTGCCACAATGACACCTTTTGCCGTTGCGCCATTCGCAGCAATAATATCCATTGCTTCACGAATGGCTGTGCCGGCAGTAATCACATCGTCAATAATTAGAACATCACCTTCCAGTGCGTGACCAACAATGTCGCCACCCTCTCCATGAGTCTTGGCTTCTTTTCGATTAAAACTATACGGAACGTTTCGATTAAAACTATCATTCAGTGCCATTGCCGTAGCCGTAGCCAGTGGGATCCCCTTGTAAGCTGGGCCAAATAATACATCAAACTCTAGGCCACTTTTCTCAATAGCCGTGGCATAAAATCCACCTAATTTAGACAAATGCTCGCCGGTATTAAACATGCCAGCATTGAAAAAATAAGGACTAACCCGGCCAGATTTAAGCGTAAATTCACCAAATTTTAACGCGCCTATTTCAAGCATAAAATCTACAAAGTCTTTTTGATACTGTTCCATACAACCCTTCTAAATCATTAAAATATTTTCGATGAAGAGAATTATAACGGCTAATGTCAACGGAATTCGTGCAGCTGAGAGAAAAGGTTTTTTTGATTGGATGAAAACTCAAAATGCAGATGTAGTTTGCGTACAAGAAATCAAAGCCCAAGAAGACCAACTCGATGATAAATTCTATCCAAAAGGCATACACACTTATTACAAACCTGCCGAGCGTAAAGGCTATAGTGGTACGGGCTTATACTGTAAAGACAAACCAGATCGAGTAATCTTTAGCCCTTGGGAAGATATTGATTTTGAAGGTCGCTTTATACAAGCAGATTTTAGAAATCTCAGCGTGATATCCATCTATATTCCTTCAGGCTCATCCAAACAAGAACGACAAGATTATAAGATGAATTTTATGATTGAACGCTTCATGCCTTATCTTAAAAAATTACAAGAAGACGGACGTCAATACATTGTTTGCGGTGATATTAATATCGTGCATAAGGAAATTGATATTAAAAATTTTGCTAGCAATAAAAACCATTCGGGCTGCTTGCCAGAAGAGCGCGCTTGGATGGAGCAACTTTTTACTGAAGCTAAATTTATCGATGCTTTTAGGGAGGTTAATCAAGAAAAACATCAATACACTTGGTGGTCAAATCGTGGTCAAGCTTGGGCGAATAATACGGGTTGGCGCATTGACTATCAAATTCTTAGTGCTAACCTCAAGGACACGCCACAACGAGTTGAAATTTATAAAAATGAGCGCTTTTCTGACCATTCTCCGCTTATCATTGACTACAATTTATGAGCACTACTCTTAGAAAAATTCAAAGTTTTGTTCGACGCTCTGGACGCCTCACTGAAGGACAAAAAGCTGGATTGAATGATTTCTGGCCAGATTTTGGCATTGACTTACCCAAGGGCTTGATTGATTTTGACCGTTTGTTTAAAAAAACTCAACCCATCACATTGGAAATCGGCTTTGGCAATGGTGATAGCCTGCTAGAAATGGCCATTGTAGCGCCTAATCAAAACTTTTTAGGCATCGAGGTTTATGAGGCCGGTGTCGGACGACTTATTAACGAAGCCCACAAACACCAACTCACTAATTTAAAAATCATCAAAGCCGATGCAGTCGAAGTACTCAAACATCATATTAAAGACAATAGTTTTGAGACTTTTCAGCTGTTCTTTCCAGACCCATGGCATAAGAAAAAACACCACAAACGTCGCATCGTGCAAACAGTTTTCTTAGATTTAATTTCAAATAAGCTTCAAGATGGTGGCACAATACACATAGCAACGGATTGGGAAAACTACGCGCAACACATGATGGAAACACTGGAAGATCACACTCACTTTAAAAACGCCCTAGGTGCCCATACCTATTCAGTAAGACCTAAACATCGGCCAATTACTAAATTCGAACGCCGAGGCGAACGATTAAGTCACGGCGTTTGGGATTTAATTTTTATTAAGGAGTAATTATGTTGTTTCCTTTATTCGTTATCGTGACATTGCTTGAAATTTATGTTTTAGTTTCTGTCGGTGAATCCATTGGTGGGTTTTCTACGGTTATGCTAGTAGTTATAACTGCGCTGATTGGATCCACCTTGCTTAAACAACAAGGTTGGTCAACCATGGCCAAGGCTCAACAGGCCATGGCTAATGGCCAAACTCCTGCCTTTGAAATGCTTGAGGGGGTGGTAATTTTAATTTCTGGTGTTTTACTGCTAACGCCCGGATTTATCACCGATACTGTTGGCTTGTTAGGACTAATGCCTTGGTCAAGAACTTATTTTATTGACCAAATACTTACAAAAAATGCTTCAAAGGTATTTTCTAAAAATAACGCTGTTTTTATCCACAAAACGCAATCAAATAGCGATAAGAAACAAAACAAAAAAGACACCCTTGAAGGTGAATTTTGGGAAGATTAGCAAACCCTAAGCACAACACACTGGATGACTGGCTAAAATGGCAGGAATCACTGCACACCAAAGAGATTGATCTTGGACTTGATCGAATCAAAAAAGTTTACCAACGGCTCTTCCCTAAAGGGGTCCCATTTAAAGTAATTAGTGTTGCTGGCACTAACGGCAAAGGCTCAACCATTGCTTTTATTGCTAGTATCTACAGCCAATCAAACCTTAAAGTGGCTAAATTCACTTCTCCTCACCTGTTTGAGTACAACGAACGTTTTACCATCAATAGCAAGCAAGCAAGTGATGAACAAATTTGCCATGCTTTTGAAACAATTGAAGAACTCAGAAATGACACGTCGCTTACTTATTTTGAATTTTCAACATTAGCTGCACTGGTTATATTTTCACTTGAAAAAGTGGATATTGCCATTTTAGAAGTGGGCCTAGGGGCTAGACTTGACTCGGTCAATACGGTTGATTCAGACATTAGTGTAATTACCAACATTGATATTGATCATGTTGAATATTTAGGAGATACACGCGAACTCATTGGTTTTGAAAAAGCAGGCATCATGCGTAGCAATAAACCGTGTATTTGTGGTGATGTCAACCCGCCAAAATCACTAATAAAGCATGCAAAAAGTATTAACGCATCTCTAATATTAGTTGACTCCCCTTACTTGGGAGAAACACACTTAAAAGGCGATCATCAAAAACAAAATGCCGCCGTTGCTATAGAAACAATAAAACAACTAAGCACGATTTTTCCCGTAACTCAAAAACAAATCACCCAAGGTATCAAGCAAGCAAGTTTGCCAGGACGTTGGCAATTAAAAATCATCAACGACAAAACCATTATTTTTGACGTGGCTCACAACGTGGCTGCAACCCAAGCTTTAGCAAATGAATTATCAAAAAAAGATACGTCAACACTTGCAATATTTTGCGCACTTAAAAATAAAAATATCGATGCAATGATTGATAAAATAAAACCGGTTATTAGCCAATGGCTACTAGTGCCATTAAACGTTGATCGAGCCATTTCAATTCAAGAATTAAGCAAAAAATTCAACTTATCTGACAAAATTAAAGCTTGCGATAACATGAACAGTGCAGTCCAATATGCATTAAACAGTGCCCAATTTCAACGAGTCGTTATTTTTGGATCTTTTTACACGGTGGCAGATGCCAGTAAAGCATTGAATAAACTACACTGAATAATTAACCTTGTAGGAGTTACGCACCATGCGAAAATCTTGTAAAATCCATGTTATTCCCAAGGAGAAACGATGAACGAGTTTTTTGCAAATATTTGGAACACACTTGACTTACTGGTTTGGTCTGATTGGCTAACCTTTGCTATCTTAGTTGGGTTCTTCATACTTGGAGTCAAGCGTGGACTGGCTAAAGAGCTGATTAATTTGGCTTTTTTAATTTTAGCCATTATTGTTGCTTGGTTTTTCTATCAAGATCTTGCTGTAAGTTCTGCCATTACTTGGCTACTGCTTTCGCATCAATCTCATTTAGCCATTGCGTTTGGTGTACTTTTCATTGGTGTTCTGCTCATCAAAAAATTCATGTACAAATTAACAAGTGCATCCTCTACAACGAGTAATCCCTGTGCACTCAATCGAACTTTTGCGTTGTTATTATTTTTTGCGTTTTCAGCGATTATTAGTTGGAACTACTTAGATGCTGTTGCTGGACTTGGCATCATGGAAATGATCATAAGTGATAATTCTGTGCGAATTTCAGTGTCATTTGCCATTGTATTTGTTCTTATTATTGGCTTTTGCTGGCTCCTATCCAAAGCGTTTAACATCTCCATCAATTCAAATCAACCCTGCCTACTGGCACCATTTTTTCAAAAAATATTAAATACATTAAAGGCTTTGGATGTACTCCTGAATGCACGTAATGTTAATAGTACTAAAAATAAAACATTAGGTGGTTTGATTGGCCTAATTAAAGGCAGTCTGTTTATTCTCATTATGGTATTGGTACTCCAAAGTATTAGCTGGATTTCGCAACAATACTACTGGGTTGAAACTAAAGGCGCCCTAAGATCTTTTCAGGATATAGCTACCGACATCAAGCCTGAATTATCTCAGTATTTATTATTTATCGAAGTCGAATAAGGAAATAAATTATGTGCGGTATTGTTGGCATTCTATCCACCACTAAAAAAGACACGGCTCTTTACATCTACGATGCATTAACCATTTTGCAACATCGTGGCCAAGATGCGGCCGGCATTGTTACTTCGCACAAAGGTCGTTTCTATATGCGTAAATCAAATGGATTGGTTAAAAATGCCTTTAGAACTAAACACATGACAAAACTTCCAGGTGACATGGGCATTGGCCATGTGCGCTATCCAACCGCAGGAAGCTCATCAGGCGCAGAAGCACAACCTTTTTATGTTAACTCGCCTTACGGCATTGCTTTTGCTCATAATGGAAATTTAACCAATACTGGACAATTGGCTAAAGAATTATTCGAACAAGACCTTCGCCACATCAACACCAATTCAGACTCAGAAATTTTGCTTAACGTTTTTGCCAGTGAATTAACCAAATTAAAAAAACAACGCATTGATGAAAAAGATATTTTTGATTCCGTGTCTCAGGTGCATAAGCGAGTACGCGGCGCATACGCCACCATTGGAATGATTCCTGGCTATGGCATTTTCGGCTTTCGTGATCCGAATGGCATTCGCCCACTTATTCTTGGTAAGCGTACCACCAAAGGTGGAACCAAGCACATGCTCGCTTCAGAAAGCGTAGCACTCACGGCACTAGGGTACAAAATTGCCCGCGACATAGAACCTGGTGAGGCCGTTGTCATTGACAGAGAAGGTAATATATTTACCCAACAATGTGCCGACAATGCCAAATATTCACCTTGTATATTTGAATTTGTCTACTTTGCTCGACCAGATTCGGTGATTGACAATATATCTGTGTATAAATCACGCCTTAGAATGGGGCAACGTCTCGCTTCTAAAATTCAAAAAGAATGGAATGTTGATGATATTGATATAGTTATCCCTATCCCCGACACTTCCAGAGTGGCTGCCTTGCAACTGGCACAAGACTTAAAAGTAAAATACTCTGAGGGTTTAATTAAAAACCGCTACATTGCCCGTACTTTTATCATGCCTGGACAAAAGCAACGTAAAAAATCAGTACGTCAAAAGCTCAGCGCTATCGAGTTGGAATTTAAAGGCAAAAACGTTCTGTTGGTTGATGACTCAATCGTGCGTGGCACCACCAGCGAGCAAATTGTACAAATGGCGCGTGATGCCGGTGCTAATAAAGTGTTTTTTGCCTCTGCGGCTCCGCCAGTGCGTTACCCGAATGTATATGGCATTGACATGGCTAGCGAAAAAGAATTCATTGCGCATGACAAAGATACCGATCAAATTTGTCAGGCCATCGGTGCTGACAAACTGATCTATCAAGATTTAGACGATTTGATTTGGTGTGTACAACAGGGTAATAAAGACATTAAAGAATTTGACTGCTCTTGTTTTAATGGTCAATACATAACCAATGATATTGATAAAAACTACTTGGATCAAATTGAAGCAATAAGGTCTGATGTTGCCAAACAAAAAAATAACACTCTTGAAACTTCTGAATTAATTTGTAATGATGTAGAATAGCGTCATTTAATCATTAACACTCAACGCATGAAAGATTTAAGCTTCGATACCAAGGCCATTCGTGAAGGCTATCGAACCACACAGGAACAAGAGCACTCAGAGGCCATATTTTTAACCTCTAGTTTTGTCTTTGATTCCGCCGAACAAGCGGCCAATCGTTTCTCTAAAGAAGAGCCCGGGAATATCTACGCACGATTCACCAATCCAACGGTTGATGCTTTTGAGAAAAGACTAGCCGCACTTGAAGGAGCTGAAGCTTGCGTAGCAACTGCAAGTGGCATGTCTGCAATCTTTGCAGCCATCATGGCACTGGTTAAATCGGGTGATCACATCGTTGCTTCACGTAACATGTTCGGCACTTCCATCGTCTTATTAAACACGATTGTTGCTAAATTTAAAATTGAGATCAGCTACGTTGACTTGAGCAATCTGTCTCAATGGCAATCTGCTATTCAAGACAACACCAAATTGTTCTTATTAGAAACCCCATCCAATCCATTGGGTGAAGTGGTGGATATTACTGCACTCAGCAAAATTACCAAATCGAACAACATTCTTTTAGCGGTTGACAACGCGATACTAAGCCCCGCGTTACAAAACCCAATTACACTAGGTGCTGATATCGTTATTCACTCAGCCACTAAATACATTGATGGTCAAGGGCGCTGTTTGGCGGGTGCCGTAGCGAGTAACTCACAAATTATTGAACAAGTTCACAGCTTTACTCGAGCAACTGGGCCAAGCCTTAGTGCTTTCAATGCGTGGATCGTATTAAAAGGACTTGAAACATTAAGCATTAGAATGAAAGCGCATTGTAAAAATGCACTTAAATTAGCCAATTGGTTAGATAAGCAAGATCAAGTAAAAAAAGTTCATTACTTAGGACTAGAATCGCACCCTAATCATGCACTGGCTAAAACTCAGCAGTCTGACTTTGGTGGCATCGTTTCGTTCGAAATTAATGGAGGAAGAGAACAGGCTTTTAAAGTAATTAATGGTGTGAAAATACTCTCCATTACTGCAAACTTGGGTGATACAAAATCTACCATCACTCACCCTGCTTCAACCACTCACGGTCGTTTGACCAACGAAGAAAGACAGGATGCTAACATTACCGAAGGCCTGATTCGAATTTCAGTTGGCTTAGAAGATGTGAATGATGTGATTGACGATATAAGCAAAGCTCTTTTGGTATAATTTTCAATAAACATAATAAGGTTGTAATATGCAAAACTCTTTTTCCTATGAAGAATTAATTAAATGTGGCAATGGGGAATTGTTTGGTCCTGGCAACGCACAACTGCCTCAACCACCCATGCTAATGCTTGACCGTATTACTAATATTTCAAAAGAAGGTGGCGAGTACGGTAAAGGTGAAATCATTGCTGAGCTTGATGTTAATCCAGATTTATGGTTTTTCAAATGTCACTTTAATGAAGACCCAGTCATGCCTGGTTGTTTAGGTGTGGATGCCATGTGGCAACTGATTGGTTTTTACCTTGGCTGGCTGGGTGGCCCTGGTCGAGGTCGTGCATTGGGCTCTGGCAAAATTAAGTTCACAGGCCAAGTTCTGCCAACGGCTAAAAAAGTAACTTACAGAATTAATCTATCTCGCATCATTGCTCGAAAACTTTACATGGGTGTTGGCGATGCCACCATGGAAGTTGATGGCAAAATTATCTATGAAGCCATTAATCTAAAAGTAGGCTTATTTACCGACACGAGTGCTTTCTGATGAACAGAGTTGTTGTTACAGGAATGGGTATTGTTTCCAGTTTAGGTGGCAACTGTAAAGAAGTTTTAGAGTCTTTAAAAACAGCTAAATCTGGCATTAAGTTTGATGAAACCTATGCCGAAATGGGGCTCAGATCACAAGTATCTGGCGCCGTTGCTGAAGTGGACTCAAGTGATATTATCGATCGAAAAATGAAGCGTTTTATGGCCGATGCTGCCATTTATAACGCGGTCGCATTAGATGAGGCCATCAAGCAATCAGGTCTTACTGAAGAACAAGTCTCCAATCCTCGTACTGGGCTAATCACGGGTTCTGGTGGGATCCTCTAGAGTCGACCTGCA
>JGI24913J38484_100981_pt1 | contig 31697 bp, 26 predicted proteins | sample LinPfosmplate1_FD_38484 | JGI IMG/M metagenome (IMG submission 38484)
TGCAGGTCGACTCTAGAGGATCCCACAGGATAGTCTCCAGTACCTGGTACGGCAGCGAAAAACCAGAAAACAGCTCGATACGGTAAGGCCCCAAAAGGAGATCATTGGAGACAGGCTTTACCAAATTCAGGCCATCCAACAAATCTGCGAGCGTTTTACCAACAATCACCGCAAGGCCCTCATCGTCCAAGCCACCGGCTCCGGGAAGACCAGGGTAGCCATTGCCCTTACCGATGTACTGGTCCGGGCCAATTGGGGCATCCGCGTTCTTTTTCTCTGCGACCGATTGGAGCTGAGGAAACAGGCAAAAAACGCCTATACCGATTTCATGAAAGAGCCCCTCGCCCTGGTTACCGCCAAGACCGCCAAAGACCGCAACAAGCGTATCTATCTGGCCACCTATCCGGCAATGATGAAAATATTCCAGACCTTTGACTCCGGCTTTTTTGATCTAATCATAGCTGACGAATCGCACCGCTCCATCTATAATCGTTACCAGGATCTATTCAAATGGTTCGACTGCCTGCAGGTAGGGCTCACCGCCACGCCGGTGGGCAAAATTCACCGCAATACCTTCAAGCTCTTCGACTGCCAGGACAAAAACCCAACCGCCTACTATTCACTTGAGCAGGCGGTTGACGAAAAGTACCTCGTGCCCTACAAGGTTTATACTCACACCACCCAATTTCTGCGCAGTGGCATCAAGTTTGCCCAACTCACTGATGAGCAGAAGGAAGAACTGGAAGATTCCGGGGAGACGCCTGAGCTTTTCAACTATGAACCCCGGGAACTGGACAAAAAAGTCTTTAACCGTGATACCAATCGGCAAATTATCCGCAATCTAATGGAGAAGGGCATTCGGGATGGAGCAGGTCAACTCCCGGGAAAAACCATTGTTTTTGCCCGCAACCATAATCATGCTGTTTTATTGGCCAAAGTTTTTGACGAACTCTATCCGCAGTATGGCGGCAAATTCTGTCATGTAATTGACCATTATGACACGCGTGCCGAACAACTCATTGACGACTTCAAGGACCCGGCCAACCCGCTTACCATTGCGGTGTCTGTTGACATGCTGGATACCGGGATTGATGTTCCCGAGGTGGTCAACCTGGTTTTCGCCAAGCCGGTATTTTCCTGGGTAAAATTCTGGCAGATGATCGGCCGAGGCACCCGCCTCTGCGAAAACCTTTTTGGGCCAGGCCAGCACAAGAAACAATTTCTCATTTTCGACCACTGGGGCAACTTCGAGCGGTTTGAAATTCCTCGCCCGGAGGCCGATCCGGCTCCGTCAAAATCCACAATGCAGCAGATCTTTGAGGCCCGGTTGGAACTCGCTGAAACCGCCTTAAACAAAGTCGAACTTGAGGTGCATAAGCAAACCGTAGCCCTGATCCGCGCTGACATCAATTCGTTGCCTGACGATACCATTGCGGTACGGGAAAAATGGAAAGAGAAAATCACCGTCCTCGCCAAAGGAGGGCTGGACCAGTTCGCTCCGATCACCGTAACCTGCTTGCGCGGCGATATCGCTCCGCTCATGCAATGGGTCTATACCCGTGATCACAGCGAAGCCTATGCATTTGATCTGTTGGTGACAAGTGCTCAGATTGAACTTCTCCAACAGTCCGGCCGCTTCAGCGATTTCAGAGACAAGATCCAGGAAAGGGTAAGCCAGCTCCTTATGCACTTAAACCCGGTTCTGAAGAAGGCGGAGACTATAAAAAAGGTCATGTCCACTGATTTCTGGGAACACACCAACGTTGTTTCACTTGGAAAGATGCGAGCCGAACTTCGCGGCATTATGCATCACCGTAGGAAAGGCGGTGAGCCCCAGCCTCTCCCTAAGACTATCGATGTTTCCGACGGCGGAGTACAGTTGAACCATAGGACTGCCAATAACCGCTCCATCGATATGCAGCTCTACCGACAACTGGTGGAGGAGGCCCTGGAGCAGCTCTTTGATACCAGCACGGTTCTCAAAAAAATCCGGCGCTGCGAGCCGGTGAGTAAAAAGGACATGAAATCGTTAACCTCCTTGGTCCTCACTCAGAACCCGGATGTGAATCTGGAACTTTTGCGGGAGTTTTTTCCGGCGTCCGCACCTCCTCTGGATTTCATTATCCGTACCATTGTTGGCATGGAGCCAGAAGCGGTTGAAAAACGTTTTGCCGCCTTTGCCAGGAAATTCGCGGAAACCTCTCGACAAACCCATTTCCTGCGGCTCTTAAAAAACCACATTCAAAAATACGGGGCCATCACCATTGAAAAACTCTACGAAGAGCCCTATACCACCATCGACAGTGACGGCCTGGACGGCGTCTTCGCCGAAGAGGCCCAAATTGATGAACTGATCAACATTATTGGAACCTTTCAACCACAAACAGGAGCTCAGGCATAACCATGATCAACGGCCAGTTGAAAAGTAAGATAGACAAACTATGGGATGATTTCTGGAGCGGCGGCATCGCCAATCCGCTTTCCGTTATCGAGCAGATTTCCTTTCTAATGTTCGCCCGCCTGCTCGACATCCGGGAGACCAGGGAAGAGAAAAAGGCGTCCCGCACCGGCAGGGACTTCCGCCGCATCTTCAATGATCAGCAGCAGGATCTGCGCTGGCATCATTTCAAAGACATGCCGGCAGAAAGCATGCTGCCCCACATGAGGGACAAGGTATTTCCCCATTTCAAGACCGTAGCCTTGGAAGGGGCCAGATTCGGCGAGTACATGAAAGACGCTCAGCTCCTGATCCAGAAGCCGAATCTGCTGGTCACCGCCGTGCTCACCATCGACAAGCTGCCACTCACTGCCGGCGATACCAAGGGCGACCTTTACGAATACATGCTGGGCAAGCTCACCACTGCCGGTATTGCCGGACAGTTCCGCACCCCGCGCCACATCATCGCCAAGATGGTGGAGATGCTCGCCCCCCGGCCCGACGAGGTGATAGGCGACCCAGCCTGCGGCACCGCTGGCTTTTTGGTTGCGACCATGCATTATCTGCAAAAGGGATACACCACGCCAGGCATGGAATACCCTGATGAAGACGGCAACATCATCTATCCCGGCGACAAGCTGGCTCCCTTTCGCGACCATATCCAGTCCGGTCTGCTGCACGGCTTTGACTTCGATGCCACCATGCTGCGCATCGCGGCCATGAACCTGCTGCTCCACAACATCGACGCCCCGGATATCCACTACATGGACACCCTGTCCAACCGGTTTCCGGAGCACTATCCGGCCCTGTCCGAGAACTTTTTCGATTGTATTTTGGCCAATCCACCCTTCAAGGGCAGCCTGGACTATGACGATGTCCACCCCTCGCTCTTAAAAAAGGTCAAAACCAAGAAGACCGAGCTGCTTTTCGTCGCCCTGATTCTGAAGATGCTCAAAACCGGCGGCCGCTCAGCCACCATCGTGCCGGATGGGGTGCTGTTCGGTTCCTCCAAAGCCCATCAGGCGCTCAGGAAGATGCTTGTGGACGACAACCAGTTGGAGGCGGTGATTTCGCTACCCTCTGGGGTGTTCAAGCCCTATGCCGGGGTCTCCACCGCTATCATCGTCTTCACCAAGGGCGGCCGCACAGACAACGTCTTTTTCTACGATGTGAAGGTCGACGGTTTTTCCTTGGACGACAAGCGGGGGCCCCAGCCGGACAAGGACGATCTGCCGGACATGCTGGTCCGCTGGCAGAACCGCGACCCGAAGAAGGACACCAACAAGACCAGGAAGCACTTCACTGTGAGTGCCGAGGATATTCGGGCAAACAAGTATGACCTCTCCATCAACCGCTACAAAGAGACGGCCTATGAGGAAGAGCAGCATGACCCGCCCAAAGAGATCCTGGATCGGATGATGGGGCTGGAGAAGGAGATCATGGCTGACATGGAAGAGCTGCGGGGGATGCTTGGATGAAAAGCAATTATCCGGTTGTCACCTTAAAGGGCTATGTTCAGCATGTTAGCCAGCGCAACAAAGGCGCAACCGACGTTGATGTTTATTCCGTAACGAACTCGGTTGGGTTTGTGAAATCTGCTGATTACTTCAGTAAAGAGGTCTTTAGTAAAGATATCTCTAATTACAAAGTTGTTCGTTCTAGCCAGTTTGCATACAACCCTTCACGCATTAATGTAGGCTCAGTTGATTACCTCAGATATGTTGAGAGGGCACTTGTAAGTCCTTTGTATATCGTTTTCGAAGTCGGTAATGAAATTTATCCGGGTTATTTGTTTAGGTATCTGAAAGGAGATTGGGGCATCAATCAAATCCGGAAGAACACTGAAGGTTCTGTCCGAGATTCACTCAAATTTGAAGGGCTTGAGAGAATAAAAATCCCTCTGCCGCCACTGGCGGAACAGAAGCGCATTGCGGCCATTCTGTACAAGGCCGACGCCATCAGCCGCAAACGCCAAGCCGCCATCAAACTCGGAGAAAAATTTTCAAGATCACTCTATTTCGATATGTTTGGCAATGAAGAAAGTTATCCAATAACAAAACTATCTGAAGTATGTGAATTTATTACAAAGGGAACTACACCAAAATCTAAAGAGATATATGAAAATTATCATGCTAATTACATTCCATTTCTTAAGGTTTATCATATTGATGAAATTGGTAATGTCGATTTTGATCATAAACCATCTTTTGTACAAAAAGAAACACATGAAGGATTGCTTAAAAGATCAAAAGTGTATCCAAATGATGTGATTATGAATATTGTTGGGCCGCCACTTGGGAAAATTGCTATAATTCCAAATTGTTATCCCGAATGGAATGTTAACCAGGCATTAGTAATATTTCGAGGGACAGAGAGAATTCGTCCTTTGTATTTATTTCATACTTTAAGGAATATAAAAATATTATCAAAAATACTTAGCAATGCTGTTGGCATTAGACAATTAAATATTAGTTTGCAGCAATGTAGAAATATTGAAATACCTTTACCTCCTCTTGAAGAACAAGTGGAATTTGAAAAAAAAATGAAGGTGTTGAACAAATCTATTTTGTCGGCTAATCATTTTTTGATGTTTTCAACTGTGCTGTTTAAATCGTTAGCCCAGCATTCTTTTATAGGGGAACTCTAATGGGTATTACCGCCATCACCATTGAAAACTTTAAGGGCATCCGGGAGCCGGTGCGGGTGGAACTCAAACCCATTACCCTGCTTTTCGGCCCCAACTCGGCGGGCAAGTCTACCATTGTCCAAGCCCTGCACTACGCCTATGAGATTTTTGAAAGAGAAAATCCAAATCCAGACCGGACTCTGCTCGGCGGCAATACCATTGACCTGGGCGGTTTCAAAAACCTGGTCCACCGGCACGACAAAAAACTGCCAATCAAAATACGCTTTGATCTTGATTTAACAAATGAAGATCTACCGGATTATTCATTTGGAGACGTGGATTTTGTACATGATATCCTCATGAATGTTGAAAGTTATGACCTGTGGGCCTGGTGCGCACGCGTGAAAACAGCAAGCGTTCAGGTAACGATTCGATGGCATGAACAAACTGATAGTCCCTATATTGAAAAGTATTCCGTTGACACGAATGGAAAACCTTTACTGGAGATCGAATCAACGCCTTATCCTCGCAAAACGGGGCTCAAAATCCTTTCAGCCTTCAACCCTATATTTCTTAATGGCGTGGATGCAATAAGAGCCAAAGAAGATTGTTTAAAACTTTTGGAAGGAATAATCGAAGAGAATTCAAAAACTGGAGAGTCAGTGTCCGACTCTAATGATTACAATCCCGGAGAATTCTGGCAGTTTTTTTACAATTACATCAATATGGAGGGGGATATCCCAGGTCTAGTGACTCCAATTGCTATTTCGGGTCAAGCCTCAGCATTGCCTGTCTGGGGAAAGGTTCTTGATATTGATAAAAAGCTTTTTAATAAAAACCTTGGAATCGAAGATGGACCCAATTTTATGAATGTATTAAGCTCCCTTACAGTTGGCCCTGGTGAGCTTGTGAAAAATGAACTTCAAAAGTTGTGCTATCTCGGTCCAATCCGTGAAGTACCCCATAGGAATCATCAACCTTGCATCTCGCCAGAAGATTCCCGTTGGGCCAATGGACTGGCCGCCTATGACACCTTGTTTTTCAGCGATGATGCGTTTATCGGCAAGGTGAATGAATGGATGACCCATGAGGAACGGCTTCATACCGGTTATAGCTTCGAGGTGAAAAAATACCGGGAACTTGAGACCGGCAATCCGCTCATGCTGGCCATGCTTCAGGGGCGTATCCTTGACGAGGATATGGACCTGCGCGATAATCTGCTTTCGTTGCCGGTCAAACGCCGCCTGCTGATCCGAGACGAGGCGAGAGATATCGAACTCGCAGCCCAGGACATCGGTGTCGGCATCTCCCAGGTCCTGCCGGTAGTCGTGGCCGCTCTGCACCACAAAACCGGTCTGGTGGTCATTGAGCAGCCGGAGTTACACACCCATCCCGCTTTCCAAGTGGCACTGGGGGATCTCTTCATAGAACAGATCCGGGAACGCCCGGACCTTATTTTCATCCTGGAGACCCATTCCGAACACCTGATGCTGCGCTTTTTGCGCCGGATCAGAGAAACCGGCGAAAACGAGGTCCCGGCCAACCGATCCCTGGCCCCGGCCGAACTGTCTATCTACTTCATTGAACAGGGGGAATCAGGCATTTCATGCCTGCCCATCAGAGTTGACAATGATGGTGATTTCATTGACCGTTGGCCGAAAGGATTCTTCAACGAAAGGATTAAGGAGATTTACTGAGTATGTTCTGTGAGTTTACCCTGGAGCCGAAACTGGTCGCCACCTGGCATGATAGAAAGGAGTTTCTGTTTTTTCAGGAAAAGTTCGGCTTGAAAACAAAGCGCGTTGTCTCAGCCTACCCGAAAAAATGGATATCAATGGTTTGGCGGGCCTTCAGAAACAGCCCATATGGACAGGACCAGAATGCGGAAAAAAAGCTTGACGCACTACTGAGAGATCTGTCGCAGAACATGGTCAAACGACGCAGCACTTTCAGCGAAATTTCCGTATGGCTTGAAAGGGCGGAGGCAGAACATGTTGCGCGTCCCTTTCATGCCCTGCTGGCACGGGACAATCCAAGACAAAATGCCCATGTTATTGCTGCCGGCAAGCTGATTGCTGAGGGACATCACCCCCGTTGGTCGGTTCCGGAGAATACTCCCGTGCCCCGCAATGCGCTTGATATGGCTGTGGCTGTCACTCCGGTCCTAAGCGTCTGCCGTCATATTGTTTTTATAGATCCTTACTTTGATCCGTCTAAACCGCGGTTTACGGCACCCATGAAAGCCTATTTGAGCAAGATATGGGCTAACAGATGTGGATCTGAAAACCCGAAAGTAGAAATGCATACGTCGATTGAGAGATTCTTCAAGAAACCTGGACATGGCGGTAATCGTAACGCAGAGGCAGAAAACAGCGTTTGTGATCATCTTGTAGGGGAATTGAAGGCTAGGTTGCCTCGAATTATTCCTTTGGGAAAGCAACTTACCATCTCAGTCTGGAAACAGCGGGAGCGGGGGGAGAAGCTCCATAATCGATATATTCTATCCGAGATATGCGGAGTCGGTTTCGGTATCGGTCTCGACCAGAACGATAATCAGGAAAGTTCTGAGACGGATGACCTGTATATGATGGAACCGCCTCAGCGGTTATTTAGATGGCAGCAATATCTGGGAAACCCGGTGGCTTTTGATCCGGTTGTGGATCCATTTGTCATCGATGGCAGGTTTAAATGAGCGACGTAGATATTGATGTTCAATTTTGAATATCATCTTTTTTGAAGTGGAAAGAAAGCCCTATTTTAGAACGCATTAGACAGAAAGTAAAATCATTGAAGAAAGGTGACCCATGGTTCGACAGTACAATCCGCGAAGCTTTTTCCGGCAGGCACCAAACAAATTGCTTGAACGTTATTTTATAGAATAGGGATTACTTGCAAGTATCACCACAACTGTAGGACTTTCATTAAACGAGTGATCTGCCTCTTAGAATTTGTGGATTGGAAAGAGCACGACGGAATCACCCCACCGGATAAAGCACCCGAAGAACCGAAAGCATCCGTCCCAGGTCTCCGTCAGGGAGTAATTCCAGGATATGGCCTAAAAGGGGCATCTGCTCAAATGAGCCAGAAACAATAAAATTTCGCCTATGCATACCCATCTATGGGTTGACCGCATTTCGTGCAACCTCGTCGATCTGGTGAAGTCCTAGGCCACATTCCGAAGCAGAATTACAGTAAAACTTACTGTTCTCCATGGTCACGTTGATACTGCTGGCAACCGGGAGGAGCACGGCACCAAAACCATCATGCAAACTCTATGTGAAAGGATAGATGACCCTCAGACCCGAAAGCACCCGGCCAAGGTCCTGATCGGGAAGAGATTTAAGGATGGCGTTTATCTGGGCTTCCACCTGTTCCCGGCTCAGCTCTTCCTGCTCAAATCGGAACAACTCCCGCAGCTCCACGCCCAAGGCGCCGCTGATCTTCGCCAGCACGGCAAATGAAGGATTCTGCTGACCCCTTTCAATGGCGCCGACGAATTTATAATTGATGTCCGCATGTTCCCCTAATTCCTGCTGTGTCCAACCCTTCGTATTTCTCAGGGAGCGGATTCTTCTGCCCAAAAGTGCCATGTCATTTTCTTTTGATTTTTCCATACGCCCAATATATCCGGCAGAAGAGTACCGATAAACTCACTAAAAACGGTATTATTGCCTTGACAGGATTAATATATTGAGCTTTACTGTGAATGCTGCCGGTGATGGACTGCAATTAAAGATTCAGATTTGGGAGGAAAGCAATGGCTGGTTCACAAGGGAGCTTATTCTCTAATGTCGTTGGTTGTCCCATGCCTATGTGAAGCGAACCACTTAAAATGGATTGGGACCTCAACAATGGGACGGACTGAAGAACTTAGAAAAAAGTTGGGCATTACCACGCGATTCTATCCTGACAATCAGGTTACTCAATTAACAAAAGGTCAAAGGGATATAACTTCTAACGAGCCCCATCCTAAGGAACCATCAACCCAAGAATCTTTATTGAAGAATAATCTCGACAACTCAATCATTAGCTTCCTATTGAGTTTTGGATTAAACCACATTGAACCTTTGAAGTTTGAAGAGTTTACACTTGACGTGTTCAGTCAATTTGGTTTTACCGGAAAGCTAACACCTGTTACTGGGGACGATGGAATAGATATCTTTCTCTATGATGCTAACAATTTAAAGGGAGTTGTTCAATGCAAACGATACGCGGAAAACCAGAACATTTCAGTAAAAGAAATAAGAGAGTTTCTTGGATCAATGATTCATGTTCATGCTCAATTCGGATATTTCATTACAACGACATCTTTCTCAGAACAGGCATGGCAATTCTCACAAGGAAAAGAAATCTATTTGATTGATAGGGAAATGCTCAAACAAATTGTTCTTCATGCAATTGCCATAGAACTCGGTCTTTATCAGAAAGATGAGGGCGCCAACGTTCTGTCCGATTTATTGGAGGCGGAGAGCTCTAAGCTCTCAAATAAAAATGTCCTGAGTTGAGTGGAGGCCATCTCCCCATCCCAACATCGGTGGAAATTCCAAATCAAACGGGAAGGTTCCTGCAATTTTATTAGAAAAACTTCTTCGGTTTGACCGTATCTGTCAAAACCATGTGCTAACGTGACAACAAAAAGGATGAACATTTAACAGAAACTTTGGGATTCTTGTTGACAAAGAGTAAAAAAGTCAATATATTATAGGTGCAGTTTGCAGTTCTTAGAACATATTTTCCACCTCCGAAGTTTTCGTCTGTTTTTTTCATCCCCAACTCAAATTTATTACGAAATGCCTGCCGAACCGGACGTGTTGTTTTCGGAACGTCCGCGAGCGCAGCTTGAGCTTTGTAAAGATGTCTCTTCACTTAAAACCCAACCTGAAGCCAAACCGTAAAACGAACAGCCGCCACCCCTTCCACCGTTAACCAGAAAACATGCCTCAATCTTTAAACATCATCGTTGCGAACAATTAATTTGGTGAACGCCATCAACGATGGATTCAAGCTAAAGGAGGAAAAGATGACTGCTGGAGTTCGTCGGCACTCCAACAACAGCGGACCGAAATGGTTTAACTCGCCGGTCCATTCCTACCAAGGAACATTGTCAGACATAGGCCAGTATATACCAGCCTTTGAACGTCGTTCTTTCGGCCTGACACAACCCGATGATAACTTGTCACGCATAAATGAACGATTGGATTTAATTGTCAGAAAGCCATATGAGGCCCATCAGAATTATGTTCCTGTAGGCGTGGTATCGAAGGCATACACCCTTGTTTCTCATAAAGAAGTTCTAAATATGGCTACGCAAGCTGTCGAGGCAAATCCAGAGATAGATACGTCTAAAGTTAGGGCGGAGCTTACGATAACTGAATACGGCGAAAGGATGGCGTTGAGTGTTTATCTTCCAGACGAATTTTCCTTTGATCCAGGGGACGGACATTCTCTATCGCTACGGCTTGAATGTTTCAATTCGGTTGATGGTAGCACCCGTTTTAGGGCGCTGATGGGTTGGTTCCGATTCGTATGCAGCAACGGCATGATTATTGGCGTTACACAATCCGATATCCGCCGCCGGCATGTTGGCGATCTTCAGCTTTCCGACATTGGCTCAGTCCTGGCTTCGGGTATTGAGGAGTCGGAATGGGAGAAAAGGAACTTTGAAAAGTGGCGGGGAAAGGATGTTAAACCTGGTCAGTTGGTTAAATGGGCTAATGATGACCTCCGAAAAAGATGGAAATTCAAGGCGGCCGCAAGGGTCTTCCATATTTCAACTACGGGTTTTGATGTTAGAATTGCTGGTCCTTTCAAAGGAAATACTCCCACCGGCATACCAGTAGTAAGGACCAAACGCGTCCAGGGCGCACCTCTAGTATCCAAGAACCTGTATGATTTGAGCCAAGTTCTCGCTTGGGTTGCGAAGGAAAGAAGGGATTTACAGGAGCAGTTGGAGTGGCGGGAAGGGATTAGCGATCTATTGAAACCTTTTATGAATTGAGCAGCTTTTATGCCATCCTAACCCACAGGACGTTTTGCAGAGTTAATCGCAACATTCAACGACCCTCGCACATCAAAAAACATAAGAAACTACAGCAAGCACAGATGGTATTTCCCCAAATGGGGCACAATGGGGCACGCTTGCCCAGGAATAAACCGTCATGGAAAGGAGGAAGCATGAACGATAGAACCTCAACCCCACCGGAAGGCCCGGAATTGATTGTCAAGGTTTTCAGGTACGTTGGAATCGAAAGGAGGTGATTTTATGGCGTCTACTGAGTTTGAATATGTTGAAAATGAGGGGTTGCCGTATGCCTTAGCCAAGGAAAGCGGAAGTTCTTTCTTTATGCGCGGCAACAGCAGAGAAGATTGGGCTAAACTTGATTCCATGACTGCTGACAAGATAGACTGTAACGGTTCACCGATTTCCGAAGCCCAGGCCCTAGACATGGCCTCGGAGTTGTCAGTACCTAACTGAAAGGGGGTGATTTTGTGGTTGACTTAACTGACACTGAGTATTTTGAGTATGACGGGTTGCCGTATGCCATTTGGACGGCTGACGGAAGTTCCTTTTTTATGAGCGGGGATAATACGGACGATTGGGCTAAAATCAATTCGGACGTGGTTTCCAAGGTTCGTTTAAGAGGTTCACCGATTGACAAGGCCCAAGCCTTAGACATGGCCGGTGAATTATCGGTCCCAGAAGCAGAAGAGGGAGGATACCCAACCTGAAGCCAAAACGAAAACCGAGTATATTAAAGGCGAGGAAAAAAATGGAAAAGCTATCAGCAAAGCCGTTCGTCCTGATGCCCAAACCATCAGGGAAGCCGATATCAAAGCGCCAGACGCCCGCGCAGAAGCGGCGTTTAGAGAGTATCAGGCGTTCATCTTCAACGGAGTCATGGGAGAGGCTGAGCGATCCCAAAAACGTGTCACCCGTTTGGCTGAAGAGAGCCCAGCGGCAGAGAAAAGAGTTAGGGAACTAGAAGTTAAGTATGGCACTGAAGTTCTACCTGAAGTAAAACCTACCGAGCAACCCACAGCCCAACCTGAAGATCAACCGCAAAACGAACAGCAAAAACCCGCTTCCCGGCAGGCTGAACAAGCTCAAGAACCCGCACCTAACAATAAAGGAGTCGAAATGATAAGCAAAGCCATTGAAACCGCATTGAATGCCCACCAGGGGCAACCCAGGAAGGGAACTGAGATTCCGTATTCAACGCACCCCCTTGCTGTAGGTATTATCCTTGCCAAAGCCGGTTGTACGGATGAAGTTATCGCCGCCGGCATCCTCCATGACACTGTGGAAGACACTAACACCAGGTTTGACGACCTCAGGGTGAAATTTGGTGCCAAAGTAGCCACTATCGTCGAAGGATGCTCAGAACCGAATAAGAAAGCAGAGTGGGAGGAACGTAAACAGCACACGATTGATTTCTTAAAGGGGGCATCTCCAGACATAAAATTCGTATCCCTGGCTGATAAATTCCATAATATTTCCAGCATGGCAAGCGACTATGCGGAGGTAGGAGAAAGGCTTTGGGATCGGTTCAACGCGGTGGAAGAGAAGCAGAAGTGGTACTACGAAGGGCTTGTTAATGCCCTTAGTGATGACAGCGCCGATGGCGCCTACAAGGCTCTGCACAAAGAGTTCGCCAGGACAGTGGAGGCGGTTTTTGGCGCACCCGAGACGAGGGAAAAAATGGAAAAGCTACCGGGAAACCCATCCGAATACCTTCCGACAGAATCAAAGAAGCCGATATCAGAGCGCCCGAAGCTCAAGCTGAATCCGCGTACCGAGAGTATCAGGCGTTCCGCTTTGAAGGGCTGGATCGAGAGGCTAAGCGATCCAAAGAACGATACACCCGTTTGGGCAAAGAGAGCCCAAAAGCTGCGGAAAAAGTTAGGCAATTAAAAGAACAGGATCAACCTCCAACCTCTCCCCCCACCCAGGAACAACAAACAGCAACGAAGCACCTCTTGACGATATCGTATCAACATGGGATGAACCGCCCGTTGAAGAAGTAACACTACCAAAAGAACAACCACAACTTTGCAACTGAAATACCTCACAATTCAAAAGCCCAACAGAAGCCGGTCAGAATTCTTGTCAACCGCAAAAAGAAAGCTGCTGCTCAGGTAGCGGCAAGAAAGGGAGGAATGAGGTATGGAAACGAACATCAATGAAAATGGGTTTGATCAGGAAAAATGGAAAAAGGTCCAGCCACAGTTGGAGAATGCCTGGGACGAGTGTGTTGCAACGGGGAGATCCATGGATGATTTCGTGGGATTGGTGGTTCCAATACTTAGTCCAGGGGGCCAACCTTATTTTGAAAAGTTCTTAATCAAGAAAATAGAGGCGGGTGAATCGCTATTGGGACAAAAGGAAGAGGATAAGGATTCTTCGGTGAAAGACGAGGCCATTCATCCTGATGGTAGACGGTGGAATGAGGCGCCGGAAGCAAAATATCCCTTCCCGGACAGGTCAAAACTAAAGCCGAACTTCTCCATGAAAGATCGTGATGACCAGTTGGACATCCATTATATTGAAGGAATATTCGATGATGGACGACCGTTTAGGATGGAGTCTTGGGCGTCTGGTGGCTTCAGTTATGCAACTTTTTATCTTTCCAGGAAGGACATTGAGGATTTTTCCCCTGCTGATTTGAAAGAATATTTGAAGTCCAATGAGGTTATTGAATTTGACGATAGACTGTACCTTAATTCTGGTTTCGGGGACAGCATAAATTTGAGTTCTCAAGAGAAGACTGACACATCAGGAAATCCCATCTTTGAAGCCACCGTTATCGTTGGCGACGAGGACGGAACATATGTTCATTTCCCAATTCGGTGGGGTGTGAAAAATAAAAACGATTGGCAGTTGAAGGCATATCAAAAGGAAGCGTCGGTTGAAGATGACCCTTCCGAAGAAAATGAATTAGACCAACTGGCGGGCGATGATGCTGTTGTGCGTACTGAATCAGTGGGAACGGAATCTGTGCGGAACATACAAACTACGGTTAACAGAACCACAGAAGAAAAACAATCGGTCGAAAGAGAAGAAGAAACCTCCAGCATCAAAAACAAAATTTTGGATGATACGGTAAATGCTCTTCGCGATATATCAGCAAAACTGCGTGGTGATGATTCGCCGCTGGCTGACCCCTGGGAAGAGATAAAGGACCAGGTTCAGAATGGACTTTCCCTCTCTTGGCCAGCTTACGTTGATACGATGAAAGGCATTATCGAAGGCAATGTGAAAAGCCTTTCAAAGGAGAGCCGCCAGGCTCTAGGTTCAGAACTTAAAGTAGATCCAGAGGACATTGAGAGGCTTTGCACAAGAACGATGTTTCGGCTTATGGATAGAACCAGAAAAGAGAAAATACGTTATGCACCCTTTGATTTTGAGTATTTCCGTTACACCGTTGAAGATTTCGACATATATGCTCAAGTACTGGAGCGCACGGGCCTTTATCGGTTTAGGATTGCGGGATACTCGGTTGCCGTACCAGATGGAGAAGAGGGGAAAATGAGCACCGATATTGTTAAGGAGGTAATGTCCAAGGAAGAATTTGACCAGGCAAGACAGATGAGCTGGCCTGAGAATTGGGAGGAAAGCCAACTTGAGTTCCTTGAAGATCCAGACGATATAGGCGTAACACCATCTGGCAAAGGAAGCATTGAAGCGATTGAGGAACCTCAAGAATCAAGCCCTCCCGAAGCAACAGCAAACAAGACCCCTATGGAAACAAACGTCAATGATAACGGAATTGATCAGGAAAAATGGGATAAGGTGCGACCACTGCTAAAGACGGCTTGGGACGAGTGTGTTGCAGCGGGAAAAACAGGAGAATATTTTGCAAAATCGGCGGTTGAGATACTTGGTCCGGAAGGGAAGCCTTACTATGAGAAATTTGTAAAAGAGGTATTGCCAGAGAAGGAAGGGGAGTCAAAAAACGAAGTATCTGAACAGGCAGCCCCCCAGAACAATGGCGAAACTTCAGATTATCAAACCTATGACCCTGAAGGTCGGCTATCTGCTAAGATAATGGAAACAGGAATCGGCTTAGCCGGTATATATATTGAAGCCGGTATCAAGGATTTTGCTGATTTCACCAAAGCAATGATTACCAGCCTTGAGACCAGCTCTGAAAAATATAAACCGTATTTCAGGTGTTGGTACGAGGCGATTCGGCATTCCCCTGGATTTGATGCAGAGGGGATGACACCTGCTGCCGAAATTGATGAACAGATGGAGAAGGAAGCTCAGCCTTTGGTCTATCCCAAAATAGACCGCAGCAAGTTCATACCACTCAGGAGCATGGATTATTCTTACGGTGAAGGCACTTTCAGGGAGGGGAGACCTTACAGAGCAGAGTTGTGGTACGATACGGGCCACTTTGTTACATGCCTGACGTTCTTCATCCCAAGAATAGGCATTGAAGATGCCGACGAAAAAACGCTGAGGGATATGCTTGTATCGGAAGGTTTGATCGATTTCCACGATGATAGATTCCACAATTCCGGTTATTCCAATTTCAGCATCAATCTTGAAGCAAAGGAGGGCACGGATGACGTGGGCACTGAAATGTGGATCATGACGGCAATTGTGACGGATCAAGATTCAGAAGAATATTTTGTCAGCAATCACGCAGCTATTTCTGGTTATACGTTTCGTTACGCAAGGGACGGAAAGCCCGAAGAGTATTTTGTGGCGTTGCTTGAAGAACGAGGCGGATACCAGCCGTACTTCGTGAATAATTCCGCCGAACCGATTGAGCTTATGCGTGTAGGGGTAAGTGCCGAGTACAAAGATATCGCACCTCAAAGTTTTCTCAAGATTGGTAGATGTTATGCCAATTGGGACTTCGACTGGGTCAATGAAATAAACATTTATCTCAAGACAAAAGATGAGGAGTTCTACCTGTGCTATCACATGAGGAAATACTTTATTAGCAGCTTTCTTGCTGAGAATCCGAAGTTGGACGAGATTCCGGTCATGAACAAGCCCGGCTTGATCGTCCGGTGAAAACAGGGCCATGCCAGTATGTGCGTTTACATTTTACGTTAATTCTCCTGATGTCAGCTAACGATAATGTTCGCTGGCCGCCTGATCCCCTTCTCTTTCAGCATCCGTTCCAGGGTGAGGTCTTCTACAGGGCGCAGGTCGCGCACAGCGAAGTAGGCGTTGTTGGCAGCGTTGTACTGAATTGAGTTATCGACGGCATTAAGAACATCCCCCCATTCTGCACCGAAATAACTACGGAAGGCATCTTTCAGTTCGTCCTCTGGAACATCCTCAGGAACATCAAGCCATGTTTTTTGGAGGTTGCCAACGGCAACCAGGCGCCGTGGGATTATTCACCCGGTTTCGTAGAAATAGACCGGGAGTGTAGTTACACTGCTGTCCGCAATACGGGCAGCCAAACCGGCAAGGACCTCCCCATCCATGGCCCCAAAAACAACAAAAGGGTGCCTGGTAGTGATCTCAAATATCCCCGGCAGGTGAGCCCGGCCGCAGCCTAGTGCCACCAAAAGCATTCCTTTGTCCACATCAAATCCCCATCCATGGTCCTGTACCGATTAAAAAATCGAGATGTGCCCCAATGACCAGCCGTAGTGAGTGACGTTTTGCCATAAGTTCAATTTATTGGCAACGTAAAGAAGCTATGGCGCATTAATAGGTAGTAGCGAGAAAGCCAAAAAAGACTGTGAATTTTGTGCTATGCCCGTTGGCCTAGGGTTGATGCCAAGCGTCGACCCTAGGGCACCCTGTGGTCTCTATGGACTGATATAGAATGCCTGACGAATATGAAGCAATAAAAAAGAGCCAGAATCCCAAATGGAATATTCATTCTTTATCCTCAAAATATGCTTGATCTTTACTCCAAAATTGGCGTAATGTGTTGCTCAACTAGAAAAAATTTGCAAGAAATATATTTCTTTTCAGACTTTGACTCCGCGATAAAATTGGATTTAAATTTAAACTGAAATAAAAATATTTTCATATATTACATTTTTATTATTAAATACATTTCCATGAAAGGATGCTAATGGAAGGTATAATAGTTATCGCAATAGTCTTTGTAGTACTATTTGTTATACTTTTTCTTCTTATAAATTATACATTTTGGTTTTTTGCTTATGGTATAGTTATATTCGGTGTGTTCTATGCATTTTTTTGGGTAACAGAAGGACGAATTGTATATGTAATATTATTGATATTTAAAGTTATATTTGATATACTTGTATCAATAGTATCTTATATTTGTCAATTGTTTGGGCGAAAAACTATTACGTCTGATAAAAAAATATATACTGATAATTCATCAGATGGTAGCTTGTATACTGAACTTATTAGCGGAATTTTTGGAAAAGGTTTATATGATAAGAATTATACCTATGAAGAACTTAATGAAATGCCATACCACGAATACCTGGAAACTCCTCACTGGCAATATGTGAGGAATGAAGCCTTTAAAACATACGGAAGAAAATGTGCGCACTGCGGTATTGATCAAAATCTTCATGTCCATCACAAAACTTATAAACACAAAGGGGAAGAAGAGAATCATATGTCAGACTTAATGGTATTGTGTGAAGAGTGTCATGGAGAAATTCATGACCGAAATTAATAATAACTCGTAATTTTAATTAGTTTTCCCCGGCGTGCACTCCCGCCGTTGGAGCCGCATTATCAAAATCTCTTCTGTTGATGCGCAACTCGGTGGAGCTAGGTCCTCATTATGCTGCTTCCAAATCCGGAATGATCGGTTTAACACATTCACTACAGACCTCCTTGGAAAAGAAGGTATCAACCGCAACATAATTCAGAATAAGGTGGGGTCTCCTGGCCGGGGGAAGGTGAAGGGCCCGCGCCCCCTCCCAAAACAGACAACGGCAGGTTTTATGGCCCCTTTATGGGGCTACCGCCAAGTTACGATCCTGGGGCATCCTGGTGGCCTCTGGTGATGGATTTCAGGGGCAACCTATAAGCTGAGATTATGGGTTGCATCCCCACGGCTTGGAGCATAGTCAGGGCAGGACAATCATTTCTACTGGCTTTAGATGGGATAGGTCCATCGCCTTGGTCCGGTTCTTTACAAGAGAGATCAGAACCTATTATACACGTTCATTGTCCGTTTCGCGGTTGAAAAACATCTGAAATATTCACCCTGCACCTATCAAACTTCAACAAGAAATCCTTTGACAAATGTTGGCCTGGGGGTCATGTTTGTTGTCGCTCACATAACGCAAGCGTAAGGTGATTTGGTTAACCTAATGCCAGTTGTTTACACTTTAGTGGTCGGGGATATTATAAATCCCGCCAATATTTGTATATTCGCAATATTTTAAAGGAGGAAGGAAATGAATAAGCAAGATTTGGTGAAATTGGTTTCTGAAAAAACAGGCATCAGCAAGGAAGCCGCAGGACAGGCACAGAAAGCGGTCATCGAGGCATTTTCCTCAACTCTGGAAAAGGGGGATTCGATTTCTCTTGTTGGATTCGGGAGTTTCAAAGTTGTCGAGAGAGCAGCCAGGGAAGGCCGTAATCCGGGTACAGGAGAAAAGATACAGATCCCAGCTTCCAAGACTGTAAAATTCACACCGAGCAAGGTGTTAAAGGAGCGAGTTCAGTAAGTTGAAAAGGGCAATACTTATGGGCATCCTGACTGCGGGCGGCAGGCCCTTGTTGTAGGGGAATAATTTGAAATTGTCTTTTGAACAAAGGATAGATGGCTGTTTTAAGTAAAGAAAAATACAACAAAAAACAAAAGGGGGAGAAAGATGAGCAAGACCTTGACGGAAATGGCAGCGGAAATATTAGCCGCCCGGGTAAGGCATGAAGCCATGACATCAAAGCAGATTGAGAGCTGTCTCGATGATACGTTCGAGGCGTTACAGAAGCTCAAAGAGAAGGAAGATGTTATTTTGGGAAATGTGGGACAACCCATCATCAAAGCAGAAAAACCTCCCCAAACAAAACAGGAAGAACCCGAAAAACCAGCCGCCCAAGAGTCCACTGAAAAGTCAGAAGAACCAGAACCACCGAAACCAGCCGTTAAAACAAAAAAAGTCACCATCGCCAGCACCATCCTGAACCTCATCAAGTCCAAACCAAAAGGCGTTGATACAAATTACATCATGAAACAAACAGGTTTTAAAAAGAATCAGGTTTGGGCTACTGTCAACAGAGCAAAGAAAATGGGACAGGTAAAAACAATCAAAAGAGGCATCTATGTTAGTGTCAAATCACGCAAGAGAAAATAGGTGACTAAATTTGGTGGGATTTCCCAATATTGTAAGCCATGCCTCTTGTTTTTGACAGCACCGATTCTTCTGGGTATACTCTCAATGTATATCAGGTTGGCGATGAAAAAGCTGACCACAACATATAGGCTATCGTCCAAACGGCTTTGTTTCCAGATACTGACAAAATTTATTCCCAGGGAAATGCGAAGTATTGATCTGGCAGTCTTGCGAAATTCAGACCGCTATGCTTCGGAAGTATCATGCACGTTATGCTGTTAGTTAGTTTATTCTGTGTGTATTTGGTTCCTTCCATTTTATCCCTTCGTTGTTTCCCCCGTAATACTCTCCCCGTTTGAGCCTTCTTTCCCATTCAGGATTTCATGCCTTTCCATATAATTCCTGTAATTGAGAAAAAATAGAATATCTATGGTTCTTTCCTTTTAATTTGTCTTCATTCATCTTGGTCCTTTGATTTGTTTGGTTCGTGTGGTTCCTTTTTTCAAAGGAGGGTCAGGATGAAAAAATGTCCCTACTGCAAGACCCAATTCACCCCTCACCCCAAAGTCGGTAAGCGCCAGATCACGTGCGGAAAACCTGCCTGTAAAGCCGCCCTGAAATCAGATAACAACCGGAAGTGGCGGCAAAGAAACCCTGACTACCACCGGGATGGTTATCCTCGGGTCAAAGACTGGCTTGAACAGAAACCGGGATACCTTAAAAAGTACCGGGAAAACCATCCGGAATATGTGAAAAAGAACCGGGAAGCTCAGAGGGTGCGTGACAGACGAAAAAAGCTCCGTCTTGATATACATGCCCAGTTAAAGAGACAAGCCCCTGAGATCACCAACCAATTATGGGAATCCTCGAATCTTGATATACAAGCCCAGTTAGATGTGAAACCCCCTGAAATAACGTTTATTTTAAGTACGCTTCCGTGTCTTGATATACAAGTTCAGTTGGACAGGGCACCTCATACGGGAGAAAATGTTGCCATTCCCTGCAGGAGGTGACAGCCATGTACCACAAAAGAATTCTCAATTCTTCACGGGTCCGTAAAATAAAAGGGTCCTTCAGTTGGATCGACCATTCCTTTATCACCGGCGGGTTTCTTCGGAATCTGTCCGCCGTGGAAATCCTGCTTTACTTTTTCCTGGTGGCCGTCTCCGACAGAAACGGCATCAGCTTCTATCACGATGACAAAATCTGCAGCCTGATCAAGATCGGCCTGGTCTCATTGGGAGAAGCAAGAGACGCGTTAATCAGAAAATCTCTTTTGGCATACGATTATCCCATCTATCAGGTCCTTTCATTGCCGCCACAGCCGGTAACATCAATCGAAAGAGACATAACTTTTGAACATATGAAAAAGATCCGGGAGGCACTCAAATGAAGGACGTCCAAGGCGGATTGCCTGATATTTACGAACAATACTTTCTCTATCTGGAACATACCCGGGAGATCTCTCGAAAACAGATCATCAACGTAAGAAGGGTGCTGGCTTTACTCCACAGATATCTTGAAAATCATGAAGTCAGCCTTGCCGCTTTGAAAATAGAACACCTCGATACCTTTATGGGTGAGTTCAAAGTGGCCAAATCAACACTCCGGATTTACCGTTATCATGTAAGGGGTTTTTTGAAGTATTTGTATGCTGAAAGAAAAATCATCCGGAAAGATCTTGCCACTTTGCTGGTAGGCCCACCCCTGTTTGCCCATAAAAAACCCCCCAAATTCCTGCGACCCCAGGAGGTGCAGAAACTCTTTAAAAGCCTGAAACTTGAAACTTCCATAGATATCCGAACGTATGCCATGATCCATTTGGCCTATAGCCTGGGGCTTCGACCCATTGAAATCAGCAGAATCACCCTGGACCATATTTCCTTTACCAGAGGGGAACTCAGTATCCGGGAAAGAAAGACCCGAAACCCGACCATCCTGCCTTTACCCAAAAAAACTGTTCGGGCCATTGCCGCCTACGTTTTTAAGGCGAGACCCAAAACAGTGCTTAGAAATCTCTTTTTGACCGACTCCAGACCCCATTTACCCCTTGGGATGGGGAACCTGATTGGCTCCATCCGAAAAGCAATGAAAAAAGCAGGTCTGGCTTCCTCGGCCTACTGGCTCAGGCATACCTACGCTCAGAACCTTCTGGGAATGGGGCAATCCATTTACGAGATCAAAGAAATGATGGGGCACCAAAATATTCAATCCACGCAGAGATATCTCCATATCGATACCGAACGAATGAGAAAGGTCCTGTTCAATGAAACCCTTTGAAAGCTTTCTGGCACCGGAATTAAATGAGTTCCTCACTTACCGCCAAAGCCTGGGGTATTCCCTGAATACAATACGCTTTCATCTTCTCCTTTTTGATCGATACGTGATGGATAAAAATGCCAGTTGGCATTCGTTTCAACCCGGATTTTTCCTTGATATGAGAAGTCATATCAAATTGGAGAAAAACTCTGTGAATGCCAATATCTGGGCCGTACGCAACTTCTTCCAATTCCTCATACGGCAGGGCCACATTGAGAATAATCCCCTTCAGGACATCCCGCTCCTCAAGAAAAACACCATCGTACCTTTTATCTTTTCTCCCGAACAAACCGACCAATTGCTGGCATCTATTTGCAGAAGGATACGGAAAACCAAATATCATTTTCTGAAGGACCTGTCCTTCTATATGGTCGTCTTACTTTTGGCTCGATGCGGCATGAGAATATCAGAACCCCTGAGGCTGCAGCGTCACCACTTTCGCAGGGATGATTGCACCCTTTACATCGAAAAGACCAAATTTTCTAAAGACAGGCTGATTCCGATCCCGAAAGAGGTCGTTTACGAGATAGAAAATTATCTCTCTGTACGAAAATCCATACTTCATGATGACAGCCCCTTTCTTCTGGTCCGTACGGATCAAAAACCTCCCACAGACCAGCAGATCCGATTCCAGTTCCACAAAGCGATGAAAGACATGGGTCTTAATCAACCCAAACGGGTGATCGGCAATGTGAACTTTCTTCAACCTTCCCCCCATAGTCTGCGTCACAGTTTTGCCGTATATACCCTGCAGGAAATAAGAGAACGGGGAGGAGATCCTCAGCACGCCCTTCCCATACTGGCAGCTTACATGGGCCACAGCGAATATAAATACACCAGCGTATATCTCAGAGTAACAGACGCCATCAGCCGCAAAAATCTGGTTGATTTTTCCCTTTGGCAGGAAAGGAAAGAATGAAACTATCCCCCTGCATCCGCCAGTTCTTCGATCAATATCTTCCTCATATCAAAGGGGTCAGTGAGCATACCCTTAAGGCTTACCGTGATGCCTTCAGGCTCTTTCTCCCTTTTGCAGCAAAGTTTTACGGCATCAAAATAAAATCACTCAGGGTGGAACATCTCTCATCGGATTTAATCATCGCTTTCCTTGAAAACCTTCAGAAAGAGAGAAAGAACCTGGTTAAGACTCGCAATCAACGGCTTGCAGCCCTCAAGAGCTTTGCCAAAATGGTTCGCTTCAGATACCCGGAACAACGAGAAGTGGCAGACACCATTCTTAATATCCCCCAAAAACGGGCTCAGAAGCCTCTTGTGGGTTTTCTTTATCAGGATGAAATCCTGAAGGTTTTCCAGGCTGTTGACCTGAAGACAAAAGAGGGGTTCAGGGATTATGCCCTCCTTCATCTGCTCTATGATTCCGGCGCCAGAGCCACCGAAATAGCTACCTTGAATCTGGAATACTTTGACCCCCAGAAAAAGACCATGGCTATCCTGGGAAAAGGAGACCGGTTCCGGATTATACAGATCGAACCCAAGACCTGTCATCTACTCCAGCTCTATGTCAGAAAATACCGGATCCCTCCGCAACCGCCATATCAAGACATCCTCTTTGTCAACCAGCGGAGAGAGGCGCTCACCCGTCATGGTATCTACCGAATCTGCAAAAAGTATCTCGAAAAGGCCCTTCCTCCCAAACGTCTCAAAAACATCAACCCGGTACATAGTTTTCGTCACAGCCGAGCAGTTGACATGCTCTACAGCGGACATCCCATCACGGATATTAAGAACCATCTGGGCCACGACAGTATCCAGTCCACCGAGATTTATCTGCATCTGGATCTCAACCGAAGGCGCCACATCCAAAATCGATTTATCAGGTACATGCAATCGGTCTTGACCGACGATTCAAAGATAGAAGAGTTACTGCAATGGGAAAGCGAGGGGGATTTAATGGTTTGGCTCGATAGTTTATAGCGGGGGCAGGCAAACAATAGCCCTTTACGGAGAGGTGCGAATAAGGTAAAAATATTATGTTGTCAGTTGGAAAGACAGGTTCCTCAAAATGTACGGTAAACTGTTGCTTTTATTGTTGAATTTGGATATCCTTGGGCGAAGATGAAAATCGATGCTTTTTCAGCTGGTTAAGGCAACACGCAACATAATGCACGAAAGGTTCACCTGAGGGTACAGATACCAAAGAAAACCTGCGGATTTTTTCCCTCATCACCGTCCTAAATCGTCCACAGTAACGAGATTCCTGTACGCGTGTTTTTCTTGACATAGAGTGTTATCTGTTGTTTCATCAACCGTAGCTATTTCCGCCAAACCTTCAACCTCTATCCAGGAGGTTACCCTATAGAAAATGAAAAACCCCCTCAAAATGTGCATATCTAATTCCCAATAGGTATAGTGCAAGTTGTTGGGAGTTCAAATTTTTTTCCATTTTTGAAAAACACATTCATATTTTTTCACACACGGAAACAAAGAAATTATGGTTTCTATACAGCAGTCAGTAGTAAAAATCACCGCTAACCAAAAAATTGGATTATTAGTTCCTTATGTAAAAAATCGAATAACAGCGCAGATTAAATCTGTAGCGCTTATAGTTATTTATTTAATTTGTTTTCAAACTATTGTTTTAAACATTGCCATTAGTGAAGCTGCGGTCGTTGCAACAGGAATTGCTGCGGTAGTTCTTGGCCTAGCCTTTTTTATGGAAGGACTCTTCTTAGGTTTAATGCCATTAGGAGAGGTTATTGGGATTAAACTGCCACAAAAGACCAAACTGCCCATCATATTAACCTTTGCTTTTATTTTGGGTTTAGGTGCAACTTTTGCCGAACCCGCTATCGGCATATTGAAGACTGCCGGCGCATATGTAAAGGCTTGGGATGCACCCTTACTCTTTTTGGTTCTAAATAAATATTCCAATTATCTTGTGTATTCAGTAGGCGTGGGTGTTGGCATCGCTGTGTTGTTCGGTATGCTCAGATTTCTGTATGGGTGGTCATTAAAGCCTTTTATTTATATTTTGGTTAGCATTCTTTCGGCTTTTTCTTTCTGGGCACTTTTTCAGCCCAACATGAAATTCTTAATAGGCTTGGCGTGGGATTGCGGCGCTGTCACTACAGGGCCTGTAACAGTTCCCCTTGTCCTGGCGCTGGGCATCGGAATCTGTAGAGTTGTAAGCAGTGGAACTTCGGAGTCTACTGGTTTTGGCGTAGTGACGCTTGCATCGTTATTCCCAATTTTAGCAGTACTGTCTTTAGGCGCTCTTTATCTCAACCATGTCCCTCAGCCCATGGAAGAAGCCAAATTCTTTGCTAAAGGAAATCAATCTAAGGCATTGAAGTTGTTTAATGACAAAAATGAGATGATTGGATATGCATTGCTAAACGCCCACCCAAACAGTCAAATGGCTCTTTTTGACGGCAACCAGGAAAAAATGCTCGAATTTATTGGCAATCTAAAAAAAGATCCGATTTTAAGAAAAGCTGTTCTTGGAAAAGGAGACATTGAACATTTGAAAAATTGGGCTATTCAAAAAGGTACAGAATCACAAGGGCTCGCTATTTTTTCAGAACCCAACGCCCTTAAAGAGGCAGTAAAGAACTATTCCGGTGTTAAGAATATAAAAACCAGCCCGGTTGATGTTTTGTTGCGTAATGGCAAGGCGGCTGTTCAAGCAATCATACCGCTTGCCATATTCTTTTTTCTGGTCTTATTCTTAGTTTTGCGTGAAAAGCTCCCAAGGCCAGATGAAATTATTCTGGGAATTTTTCTGGCTGTTGTTGGCATGGGCCTGCTTAATGTTGGAATTGAACTCGGATTATCAAAGCTCGGCAATAGCGTAGGTACCAATATCCCTTATTCATTTAAAAAGGTTCCTTTGATTAATGAAAGGCAAACCATTATCAATTTTAATAGAGATATTGTTCAAACAGCCATAAAGCCGGATGGCAAAAAAGAACTCTTTTTCTATGCTAATATAAATGATGAGTATGTGCCTATTCCCTTTGATCAGAGCGCTTACGATCCTTCAAGCAAACAATATATCTATACGCCTACAAGAGGACCTCTATTTGGGGGGGAGAATGGGATATTGGGGTTTTTGGTGGTATTGTTATTTGCTTTTATCATGGGTTATGGCGCGACCTTAGCTGAACCTGCATTAAACGCGCTGGGTTTAAAAGTAGAGGAAATAACCGTAGGAACATTTAAAAAATCCCTTTTGATGCAGGCTGTGGCTTCTGGCGTGGGCCTTGGTATGCTTCTCGGTGTGGTAAAAATAATCTGGAATGTACCCTTGGTATATTTGCTAATCCCTCCATATCTTTTACTCCTGATTATTACGAAAATATCCACTGAGGAATTTGTGAATATAGCATGGGATAGTGCAGGGGTTACAACGGGACCGATCACTGTACCTTTAGTGCTTGCCATCGGATTGGGGATAGGTAGTCAGGTGAATGTGGTAGAGGGTTTTGGTATATTATCCTTAGCATCGGTTTGCCCAATACTGGCAGTGTTGACAGTTGGACTCTACGTAAACAAGAAAAGAAAGGCTATGCGACAGGAAAGTGCCTAATAATAAACTGGAATATGATGGAGCGTTTTTAAATACTTAACCTATACAGGATGACCCATTCAATGGATATTAGTAAAAAGGTCATTGAGATTACGATTGTTGCCAATAAGGAAATAGCGTCAGCCGTCCTTGAAGATCTGGAATTCATAGGCATAGAATATAGCAATTCCATAGCAGGGCGAAGAATCCAATTGCAGGAGAGGAAAGGCCTGTTTAAAATGGTTGGATTCAATAAATCCTTTGTGCATAATCCCATCACTATCATCACCTTTTTAATTCCCTCGGAGATAGAGCAGGCAATTTTAAGTTTTATAATTAAGAAAGGCGGGTTAAATATCCCTGGAAGAGGAACGGTTTTCAGTAAAGAGGTTTCATTGATTAAGGCACATGAGCTATGCCAGGAAAATAGAATCCGCAATATCGAAATTGAAAAGAGAGAACTATTAACCGATTTGGTCGGCATATGTTGTATCGCACATAGTGGAGAAGGAAACATTTTGGGGAAGGTTGGATTGGAAACGGGCAGTGGCGTTCCGGCAATTACTTTGGGTATTGGAACAGGTGTAAGAGATAAGATCGGACTCTGGAGGGTCACCATCCCGGCTGAAAAGGAAATTGTGAATCTGGTGACCACGTCTCATCATGCAGAAAGTGTGATGGAAATGATGATAGATATTGGGGCTTTAAATCATCCAGGGAAGGGGTTCATCTATCTTTATCCCATAAAAATGGGATCAGTCAATATGAAAGCTTATGTGGGATTGAGCAGACAGGCAGCGAGTATTGAACAGATAGTTTCAGTAATCGATGAAATAAGGGGGGGTACTAGATGGCGTCGGCGTGAATTTTCTAAATATCCAGCCTCTGGTAAGAAAATAGAATATCTAAATGACCTTGTGGCTTTTACCCTGATTTGCAATGAAGGACGTGCCACGGATTTGGTAAAGGCGGCCATGGATGCTGGTGCCGGAGGGGCAACAATAAGCAAACTAAAATATCGCTGCACAGAGAAATCAGAGTACAAGAAAATATCTCCGGCCCGTGAGATTAGCGAGATGATTATTTCGGGAAATCAGATTGAAGGAGTCGTGAAAGCACTTGAGGAAAGCGGTGCGTTAGATGAAGATACCTATGGGCAGATGTTCTGCAGTCTGGTTCCTAAAGCCTATACTTATGTGGAAAAAGCTTGATATAGCCTTCCAGATAAAGATTTTGGGCTGCGTTACCGGTCGCCCAATAATATAAACTGGGCTCGGCGACGTACTAAGAAGTTTCATGCACAAATTGTGAATGATCGAAAATTCTTACCATGTGCATACTGTCCATTGTAGCCTTCATGTATACGGTTCAATAATTGTGATAAGAATTTTTCATCGGCGAAGTCCTAAAATTACACATTATGAAGGCTGCAATGGCTTCGTTCAGAAGCCTTTCAAGATGAAAGAGTTATCATTAAAATTGAGGGAAATTTTGGATGAGAAATAGTTTCAAACAGGCAGGTGTAAATCGCAGAAGTCGAACGCAGCACTTCCTATATTATAGTTCTGTCAAGCAATTCTCATTCTACAGAACAATACCTCTGGCAGCCTTCTGCCTGAACGGCTAAACGGCTTTGTTTCCAGCTATACCCAGGGAAATGTGAAGTATTGATCTGGCAGTCTTGAGAAATTCTGACCGTTATGCTACGGAAGTATTGGGCACGAACGCTTCTGAAGCGACTGGATAAGCGACAAATTGGCCGACCCCACATTAAATAGAGCACGAACTATGGGGAGAAGCTTTTCGCTGCTGATCCCTTGACTCACAAATTGAAATTCGGTAGGGTCCGATGCATAAAAAGCGAGTTCTCATCATCTGGGTTTACCAGCATCAGGGCTGTAAATCTTGGCAGATCAGATGCGTGCGGGTCTTGGGTGTTTTTTAAATTTTGTAATTTTGAAAGGAGGTTTTAGACCATGAAGATTGTCCGAAGAGGAGTATCATTGGTAATTTTTTTTGTGATCTGGGCGCTGGCGATCTCAACCGCGTGTTGGGCTGAGGAAGACATCATAAGTAGTGAGAGTGATGAATCCATCGTTGTTCTGGAAGTTAAGGAAGGGCAGAAAGTTCAGCTGATCTGCAAGACAGAAGCAGGCAAGAAAACCTGGGTTTTCGTGAATGTCCCGGAACTTGACTCCGACATCACCTACCTCCTTCACTCCGGATCTTTATTTCCTCTTGAAGAAGATTCATCTGATTTGTATTTTTCCGAATCTCCTTCCCAGGATCGCATCGATCTGGGCTTTTATGAACCACCACCGGGACTCCCTCCAATTGCAATCACCACGAGAATCGGCAATTCGAGCTATCAGACCGACGTGGTCCAGACCATTGTCTTAATGCCTAGCGAATACAACGAGCGGGCTGATTTTCTCATCGATCCCGATTCCCTAAAAGACGAAGATGGTAGAAACACAACTGTGGGCACAAGGACGAACGGCCAAAGAAAGGCAATTATCGTTCATGTGACTAGCGGCATGATTCGGGGCATTGCTTTGCGCTGTTACAACTCGTCAACTTTAGAATATTCAGGATTCAAAAACTTAGCGGACGCCGTGAATAGCGGCAACAACTTCCTGTCCCTTAGGGAATTGCCCGGAGAACTCGAAGGATATCCCGAAAACCCTGCGGAGATAATGGAGATCGAAACAGAAGACTCTCTCAGCGACTTCAGAGGATGTACGGATGTCCAAAATGGAAGCATTCGCATCTCCATCTGCCCAGCCGGTCTCGGTGTGTATTACAATCTGAGACTTTACATAGATGGAAAATATCGTATCACCCTTTACAAAGCATGCAACACCTGTTCAAGGTTTAATTTTAAATCCGGGTTGTCGCACGCTGAACTCCTCGTGGATTCATTGCAAGGGTGGAATTGACCTCAATATGACATTCGATATGCCCGTTTCGGTTCCCCGCACCAGAATCGACCGGGAGCGGGGAACCTGGCTCTCATTTTTTCCACCAGCATAATGATGGGTGGCGATTCCTTCGATAAGGGGACATATTGACTTCCCTGAAAACAACTGGATTACAAATCTGTATTGCCTTGTTTGACGACCAGTCATGAGTATATCTCCAACATACATCAGGCGGCTACCGGACTACATACGAACTCAGCATTCCATCTGAACACGGTTGGATTTACCGTTTCGCACATTATCCAACGCCACCACATCTTGCGGTCGAGCTATTTTCAGGTTGTTAATCCAAAAACGAACAATCCCTATATAAGCCTGGAATTTTCAAGCCTTCCAAGAAACTCAAGACTACATTTTCTTGACAACCAGAGGGTTCTGAATATCCCCTTGAGTTACGTTGTATGTTGAATTGCTGTCTGTCTTGAATTTGGCAATTGTAGTATAGGAAGACCATTGGGTGCTGTCATCTCCTATTTTATATTTGCCGATCAGTTCATACCGGCTACCATCTATTTTCTTTGTGGACAATACAATGGTCACTATCTTGGTAATCCACAATGCGGATACTTTGAATTTGATACTGCAGTACCCACCGTCAGAAGGGTAATTCTTACCCACATCACACGTTATTTCGGATTTGCAGATTTCCCCTGAATCCACTTTGTCCGGGAGGGAACTCAAAAAGATGCCATTTGAATCTGTTACTCCTTGATTTGCCATACTGATCGGAACGCCGTTCTTAAACAGGTCCACTTTGTTGATCTTCTCTGCAAATATTCCTGTTGAATGAGACGCTAAAATGAAAAATAAAGAAATCAGAAGAATTCTGATATGCCTGTTCATCATTTTCCTCATATATTGGAAAGTTGAAGTTTGAATTGTTATGCCTCATAAATGTTGTCGTGTTCGTGAAATCAAACTGGATGTTTTTACAGACACGAGATATGGGGCAGCCAGTTTTCCGCCCAATTCGGTTATGGGAGAGGGTTTCTTTATTATGCTGCGAGTGTTTCCTGGTCCAATTTACATCAATTTTCGAGAAGATGCCAAGAGAATAATTGAAGACTACATCTCCCAGTCCTAACCCTGTCGGTCACGTTCATCCCGGCTCAAATCGTTCACCCCACCCCTTACTATGGTATTCGTTTCTTTAAAACCCCCCGTTTAAACCCCAACTAGAGCCAACAACTAATCACGGTGATATGATCTTATGATATGTAGTAGCCGCGTGCGGCGAAGCGTAGTCTAAGACGTTCACGAGCGGGTTGCTTGAAGAAACCGGTCTACTCGACATCACGCCTTTCACATGATGCATGTTCCGATAAAATTGGGGTGAATTGACACCAAACCTCTTCTCGCCTATAATTCCTCCCATCAGAGCTGGAAAATACATCCTTTTATCTCGCAAATCGACTTTTTTTGATCTGAATATGCACCCTGAGACTCATGTTAAGGACATAGAGGAATATTCCAATTGGTTCAAGATATTATCAGATTTGATTCTGCGACTAAAACCTACACAGGGTATGGCAACGATTCGTCCAAATTTAGTGAAGGAGTCTAAACCATGAGAAGAATGAATATTTTAATAATTTCAGTAATTTTACTCTTGGTTTTTGGTTATGGTTGCGGAGACGATTCCGGTGAATCGTTGTCGCGGTGCCCTGCCGTGCCTCAGGACACCCCAATTCCTCCCACGCCGCCAACATGCGATAATAGCACTTTAACAGAATATGATGAGTTGCTGTTGATTGTCCCACATCCCGACGATGAAGTCTTGGGATTTTCGGGATTGGAATCTGAATTCATACGATTGAATAAACCGGTATCCATCGTGGTTGTTACCGACGGTGCTGCTTATTGCGATGCATGCAGTTTTTGGGTGTTTGCCGGCGTTATGAATCCTCTTGCTGAATGGGGTCAGTGTACTGAAGCAGATTTGGAACGATTCGCGGACCAAAGGATGAACGAAAGCAAAAATGCTCAGAATATCCTGGGTGGCCCTGTTCCGATTTTTTGGGATTACCCCAATGGTGGAATAGCAGTATCATGGGAGGCAATAAAGAGCGGCGTGGGCATGGATACACCATTACGTCGCGCCGATTGCACAAAGGGTGGAAGAGATGAAGGCAGCGCCACGGACTTCACGCCGACAACATTATATAACCAATTAAAGGAATTGATTTCAAATTCGCCTCCAAGAACCCTGATTGGAACCACTCATCCTTTGGACGGTCACGATGATCATGAAGGGCTTGGTAAGCTGATCATGAAGATAAACAAGGAATTTTCTTCTGATAGCGATCCTGCTACAATGCCGAAAAGCGTGGTGTTTAGAGTCATTCACGCACATTCAGATTTGGACGGGCAGTTTCATGATTGTTGGTATCCCTCTCCAAGCGCAGTGGTTTGCGGATGCGGATATTCCAACTTGGGTCGAAGATATTGTTATGTTTCTGACACAACTCTGATAGAAAGGTTGCGCGGCTACAGATACCGACCCGAATGGTCCATTATCCTGCCTTCTGATATTGGTGGGATCCCCGGGTACCGAGCTCG